>OHEF01000022.1_pt1 | contig 153154 bp, 148 predicted proteins | sample 1567171 | NCBI WGS metagenome assembly OHEF01 (sample SAMEA3879576, study PRJEB24766) | human gut metagenome | biome: human-associated habitat; feature: feces | place: USA | collected 1985/1987
CATAAAAAGCCCCGGGAACTTCTTCCCGGGGCACTGAGCACGTTCATGAAATACTGCGCGTTCTTCTCTCATCCAGACTTTACTGTCGGTTTTGGAATTTCACCAAATCAGCTGCTCAGCGCAGGTCGCGGACTATACCGCCGGTGGGGAATTTCACCCCGCCCCTGAGATTGCTGTATATATTGTCGCACTTTTTCGCCGTTTTGTCAATAGGCGCGGGGCGTTCAAATGTTAACAGAGAGTAAAATCTCGGACGCGCGGACGCTTTATTTCGTTGTATTTCGCGCCGCCGTATGTTATACTTATCACGACAAACAAACGGAGGCTTTAATATGAATTTTACTCAATTCAATAAAAACGGCGGCGTCGAGGGCTTCTGCCTGATAAAGACGGTCGACCGCAAGATGACGGCAAAGGGCGTGCCCTATCTCGACCTCACCCTCGCCGACCCAGACGGGGAGATAAACGCAAAGCTCTGGGACTACAAAGAGGAGCTGCACGGCGAATTTTCCGCCAACGACCTGATAAAGGTTCGCGGCACCATTCAGCCGTTCAACGACTCGCAGCAGCTCAGAATAGAGCGCATACGCAAGGTCACGGAGGCGGACGGCGTGCGCATAGAGGACTTCGTCCCCTCGGCGGGCTTTTCGGGCGAGGCTATGTTCGACGAGCTTATGAAGGCCGCCTTGAGCTTCAAGGATTCGGAGCTCAAGGCTCTCGTCACCGAGCTACTCAACGAATATAAAGAAAAGCTGCTTTACTGGCCGGCTGCGTTCAGACTGCACCATGCTATACGCGGCGGACTGCTCTACCACACACTCTCTATCCTGCGTATGGCTCAGGGCGTGGCGGACATATATCCGTTTATCGACAGGGATTTGCTCTTTGCGGGCGTCATTCTTCACGACATCGCAAAGACCGAGGAATTTGATGTCGCGCAGACCGGCATTGCCTCGGGCTACACCACAGACGGCAATCTGGTGGGTCATCTCGTGCGCGGAGCGATGGCGGTTGACAGATGCGGCAAGAAGCTCGGCATAAGCGAAAACACGCTGATGCTCGTCGAGCACATGATAATCTCGCACCACGGCGAGCCGGAATTCGGCGCGGCGGTGCGCCCGATGTTCCTCGAGGCCGAGATACTCTCCTCGCTTGACACGCTCGACGCGAAGATATACGAGATAGAGCAGGCCTGCAGAGCCGTTGAGCCTGGCGAGTTCACCCCCCGCCAGTGGGCGCTCGACAACCGCAAGCTCTATAACCATGACCGCAACCACGCCGACTTCAGGGCCGAGCTGATAAAATAAGAGGAGAGCCTATGGACTGGACAGAAATAAAGATAACCGTGGACACAAAGGATATCGATACCGCGGGCGACATAGCAAATATGGTCGTGCCCTACGGCATATATATAGAGGATTACAGCGACCTTGAGCGCGAGGCTATGGAGATAGCCCACATCGACCTCATAGATGAGGAGCTGCTCGCAAAGGACAGGACGAAGGGCATTGTACACATCTATATCGACCCGCAGGATCACCCGCAGGAGGCTGCCGCCTTTTTGACCGAACGGCTCGCGGCGGCGGGAATAGAGAACGAGATAGACCTGACCCCCTGCAAAAACGCCGACTGGGAGAACAACTGGAAGCAGTATTTCCACCCGATAAAAATAGGCGAACGCCTGCTCATACGCCCGACCTGGGAGGATGAGTATGATGCGGACGGGCGCGCGGTGCTCCACCTCGAGCCCGGGCTCGCATTCGGCACGGGCAGTCACGAGACGACACGCCTCTGCCTCGAGGCTCTCGAAAAAAACATAAAGGGCGGCGAAAGAGTGCTCGACGTCGGCTGCGGGAGTGGCATACTCGCTATAGCCTCTCTCCTGCTCGGCGCGGAGAGCGCAACGGGCGTTGACATAGACGAGCTCGCGGTCAAGACCGCGGAGGAAAACGGCAAAATGAACGGCTTTGACGGCGATCGCCTGAAATTCATCCACGGCGACCTCGCAGACAAGGTCAGCGGCACGTTCGATATAGTAGTCGCCAACATCGTCGCAGACATTATAATCATGTTCTGCAAGACCGTACCCGAGTTCATGGCGGACAATGCCGTGTTCATCACCTCCGGCATAATCGACATACGCGAGCAGGAAGTCGTTGACGCATTCGCCGAAAACGGATTTGAAATCATCGCGCGGCACGCCGACGGCGGCTGGCGCTGCTTCGAATGCAGGAGAAAAAACTGAATATATAACAGTTCGAGGGGCTGCACGCTGTGCAGTCCCTCGATTTATCGGATCGAAAGTTATTTCATGCCCTGCTCGTAAGCTTCGATCATCTTCTTGACCATCTGTCCGCCGACGGAACCGGCCTCGCGGGAGGTCAGATCGCCGTTGTAGCCCTGCTTGAGATTGACGCCCACCTCGGAGGCGGCCTCCATCTTAAAGCGGTCAAGCGCGTCACGCGCCTCGGGGACAACGCCCTTGCTCGAACTCTTAGCCATTTACTTTACACCCCTTACTTTTTAAGACTTTGTTTGCGTTTGCATCCTTATTATTTTCAGGCTGCTGCGTTTTTATGATTTTTTCGCCGTGACAAAGTTTGTCAAAAGTTCGGCGGTCACACTTGGTGATATTTATTGACAAAATGTTCCCGTTAAGTTAAAATAATATTAACATAATAACAGTACAATATACAGAGCTTAATATATATATAAATAATCTAAAATGCTTGTCAACCGACCGAAAGAACCGGGCAGCCGCACATACCCGAAAGGTTGACCGGGGAAGAAAGGAGCAACACATTATTGCAAACGCAAAAATCACCAATCATCACAACCTGATTCTCGAAAAGGTTCGTGAATCCGCCGTTTCGGTTCTGCCGATATTCGTTATAGTCGTGCTGCTGTGCTTCAGCGTCTCGCCGATAGAGACGGATCTGTTTTTGAGCTTTTTGGTCGGCGCATTTTTTGTCATAATCGGCATGGGATTCTTCTCCCTCGGAGCCGAGACCTCAATGACGCCCATAGGCAGCAAAATCGGCACGGCGATGACAAAATCCCGCTCTCTGCCGCTGATAATTACAGTCAGCTTCATTCTCGGCTTCGCAGTGACGATAGCCGAGCCCGATCTTCAGGTGCTCGCGCAGACGGTGCCGCACATAAACAATACCGTACTGCTCGTGACGGTCGGCGTGGGAGTCGGCTTCTTCCTGTGCGTATGCATGGCGAGAATCCTGACGGGCGTTCGCCTGCGCTGGCTGCTGATAGGTTTTTATGCCGTTATTTTTATTTTGGCAGCGTTTTCAAAGCCCGATTTTCTCGGCATAGCGTTTGACTCCGGCGGCGTTACGACAGGGCCTATGACCGTGCCGTTCATCCTCGCGCTGGGCGTCGGCGTCTCTAAAATACGAAGCGACGAAAAGGCCGAGTCGGACAGTTTCGGTCTCGTTGCGCTCTGCTCGATAGGTCCCATTTTGGCGGTTCTCCTGCTCGGATTTTTCTATCCGGACGGAGGCGGAGTCGTTGACATAAGCTCGGCGGCGTATTCAAGCACGGGCGAAATAGGCCGCGCCTATCTCACCGCCCTGCCTTCATATATGAAGGAGATGGCGGTGGCTCTGCTGCCGATAATCGCCATGTTCTATATATTCCAGCTCTTCTCTCTGCGCCTTTCAAAGCGTGAGGTCGCAAGGATAACCATAGGCGTCGTCTACACCTATATCGGTCTCGTGCTGTTCCTGACGGGAGTCAACGTCGGCTTCTCGTCGCTCGGCGCGGTGCTCGGCGCAAAGCTCGCCGAGGGCGGCATGAAATATCTGCTCATCCCGCTGTCCATGCTCCTGGGCTGGTTCATCATCTCCGCGGAGCCGGCCGTTACCGTGCTCGAAAAGCAAATAGAAGAGGTCAGCGCGGGCGCCATACCCGGAAAGGTCATAAAATACAGCCTCTCCGTCGCTATCGCCGCCGCGATGGGCATATCGATGATAAGGGTCATAACGGGAATCTCTGTCATGTGGTTTCTTGTCCCCGGCTACCTTATCGCCATTATTCTCTCGTTCTTCGTGCCGGATATCTACACGGCAATAGCCTTTGACTCGGGCGGCGTTGCGTCGGGCCCGATGACGGCTACATTCATGCTTCAGTTTATGATAGGCGCGTCAAAAACGCTCGGAGGCGATCCGTTGAGCGACGCGTTCGGCGTTGTGGCGATAGTCGCAATGATGCCGCTTATCTCCATTCAGGCGGTCGGCGTGATATATGAGAGACGCAGAAAGCCCGAAGAAAAGGTCGAGACCTTTGCCGACGACGAGATTATCGAGCTCTGGGAGGTGCAGACAGGTTGAATTACATAATGACGGTCATAAACCCCGAGGCTCTGCAGAAGCTCGTTGATATCTGCACCGAGCTTGCCATGCCGATACCGATAGCCCTGCACGGGCGCGGGACGGCAGTGCAGAGTATGCGCGAGCTGCTCGGCATAGACTCGACGGAAAAATGGATTGTATTTTCCGTAGCGAGCGAGGAAAAGACGAAGGAATACATGAAAAGACTGCGCCGCACGCTCTATATAGGCGTGCCCGGTCACGGCATCGCATGGGCGGTGCCCATAAAAAGCGTCGGAGGAGGAAAGACTTTGGCATATCTCAACGACGGGCGGCAGGATGCCCGATACACGCCCGATTTCAATTTTTCATATGAGCTGATAGTCGCAATAGCCAACGAAGGGCGCACCGACGCCGTCATGAACGCGGCGCGCGCCGCGGGCGCGATGGGCGGCACCGTGCTCCACGGCAGAGGCACGACTTCGCCCGAGAGCGAAAAGTTCTTCGGTGTCTCGATAGCCAAAGAGAAAGAGGTCATACTTATAGTGGCGCGCAAGGAGCAAAAGGCGGACATTATGCGCTCGATAATGACCCGCGCCGGCACGGACACGGACGCGGGCGCAGTGGTGTTCTCCGTCCCCGTGAGCGAGGTTGCGGGCTTCGGAATGTTCGACGAGGCGTAAAGTTCATTTTTAAGGCGGTGCTTCGGCGCCGCTTTTTTCATACGCAAAAATCGGACTGCGATACAATTTTTTTGCCGCAAACTGCGTCGGGCGCATTAAAATTTTTCTTCGCCCGAGTCTGCCGCCGAACGGAGAAAAAATGCCTAAAAAAAGACGAACCAACGCCTCTCGGCACAATCAACATAAACTTTCAACGATAGCGCGGTGTTTGTTTTAATTTGTTCAAGTGCCCGCGTAAAAGCCACTAAAAAATTGACGGTTTGTCTCATCGGCTTTAAATTATATCTGATTCACGCAGTAAATTTGAATGAAAATTTATTTGAGTTGCATTTTTGTACCTGAGTACAGCTAATTTTGCACTGTTTTTCTGAAATTTTGAAATTTTTTAAAATTTTCTTGCATTTTGAAACGAGGTATATTAAAATAATCGCAATCGGTTAAAATATATATTTTGCCGCAATTCGTTTTGGGAGTGATACTGTGAGCTACATTGATGACATGATACTTAACGTCAGGCAGAAGAACTCGACTCAGCCCGAGTTTGTTCAGGCGGCAACGGAGGTTCTTGTTTCCATTCGCCCGGTTGTAGAGGCGAATAAAACCTATCAGGATTGGGCGCTGCTCGAAAGGCTCGTCGAGCCGGAGAGAGCTACGGTCTTCCGAATCTCGTGGGCGGACGACGCAGGCAAGGTTCACACGAACCGCGGCTACCGCGTCCAGTTCAACAGCGCAATAGGCCCCTACAAGGGCGGTCTGCGCTTCCACCCCTCGGTCAACATGAGCATTATAAAATTCCTCGGCTTCGAGCAGATATTCAAAAACTCGCTCACGGGACTTCCCATCGGCGGCGGCAAGGGCGGCTCGGACTTCAATCCCAAGGGCAGGAGCGAGATGGAGATAATGCGCTTCTGCCAGAGCTTTATGACCGCGCTCTACCGCGTCATAGGCCCGAACACCGACGTTCCCGCAGGCGATATCGGAGTCGGCGGACGCGAAATCGGCTATATGTTCGGTCAGTATAAGAGAATAACGGGTCAGTACGAGGGCGTGCTCACGGGCAAGGGACTCTCGTTCGGCGGCTCGCTCGCAAGAACCGAGGCAACGGGCTACGGGCTTGTCTATCTCGTTGAGGAGATGCTCAAAAATCACGCGAACTCGATCGAGGGCAAGACGATCGTCGTCTCCGGCTCGGGCAACGTCGCAACCTACGCCATAGAGAAGGCTCTGAGCCTCGGCGGAAAGGTGGTAACTGCGAGCGATTCGAGCGGCTTTGTATATGACCCGGACGGCATCGACGTTGCGACGCTCAAGCAGATAAAAGAGGTTCGCCGCGCAAGGATAAGCGAATACGCCAAGGAGCGCCCGAATGCGACGTTCTACGAGGGCAAAAAGGTCTGGGGCGTGCCCTGCGACATAGCTCTGCCGTGCGCCACGCAGAACGAGCTCGGAGCTGAGGACGCAAAGGAGCTTATAAAGAACGGCTGCATCGCAGTCGGCGAGGGAGCGAATATGCCCTCGACAACAGAGGCGACCGAGGTGTTCCTGCAGAACAAGATACTCTTTGCCCCCGGCAAGGCGGCAAACGCCGGCGGCGTCGCGACCTCCGCACTCGAGATGAGCCAGAACAGCGCGCGCGTCAGCTGGCCGTTTGAAAAGGTCGATCACCAGCTCAACAATATTATGATAAATATATATCACAATATGGCAACCGCCGCAAAGGAGTACGGCTACGAGGACAACTTCGTTGTCGGCGCGAATATCGCGGGCTTCCTCAAGGTCGCGGACGCGATGATGGCGCAGGGAATAGTATAAAAAAATATATAACAATTCAGCTCCCCGCAGAAAATTTTGCAGGGAGCTGAATTTTATTTTTGTTATGACTCTATCTTTATTCCCTTATCTTTAAACAGATTCCTCAGGCGTTCTACAGATGATGAGCTAAGTGCGGTTTTCGTCAGAATAAACGCGCTGTCTGCGGCGATATAAATATAAAAAGCGTGCTTCGTCTCGCAGACCTTCTGTATCTTCGAATACGGTATGACGCGCTTTATGCGCTTTTCGCCGTGCTCGATGAGCTCCAATTTGTCCTCGTAAAAATCAAATTCCTGCTCGGCAAAAAACGACTTGTCGAGCTTTTTAAATGCCCTGTACGGCGCAAGATACTGGATATAAAGATACGCCGCCGCGCAGATGAGGAGCACGGCGCTTACAACATAGAGAAAGATGTTGCCGCCGATTTTTACGAAGCTGACTGTGACCGCCGCGGCGCAGGCGACAATAAGCCAGCCCGTAGCGCCCGAGAAGCGCGTCCTTCTGCGCTTGCTGTCCGTGTAGTGGACATATTTAAGATATGAGTCAAATGTGTTTTTGCAGTTTGCGGTAACTATAAGCATATGTTTCTCCGTTTTCAGTCCATGCCGAGCGCGTGCTCGAGATTTTTTCCGAGGATTCCCTCTTTCGCCTCCTCGGAGATGTCGAGGGCGATTATCCTGTTTATCAGCGCCCTGGCGTAGTCGGCTTTTTTATACGGGAAGTCGAGCCCGAATATCGCGCAGTCGTCGTCCCCCTGATGAATGAGCGTCAAAAGCTCGTCATCGGTCAAAGTCCAGTAATCCGGCAGACCGTTGTCGTCCGGCATAATGCTCGTCAGACCCGCATATACGCGCCTCGGGTCGCTCGCGCGGTGGTGGTTGTTGCAGATAACGGCGAGCGCCTCGCGGAAGAAGTGATAGCCGCCGACGTGCTCCATGCTGAATTTAAGGCTCGGGAAGTTCCATGCGACCTCATCGAAGAGCAGCGGCCGGTAGTCCGCTATGCGGTGCCAGTGCAGCCCCGTGTGGAACGACAGAAAAAGCCCGCGCTCCTGCGCAGCGGAATAGACCTCGCACGCCTTGTCGCCCATGATATTGAACTCCTGATATGCCGGATGGAGCTTTATGCCCCTGAAGCCGAAGTCTGCAATTCTGTTGACCTGAGCCTTTATATCGCCCGAATCGAAGTTCACCGTGCCGAAGCCGACAAGGGACTCGTCGCCCTTTATCGCGTCCGCAAGCCAGCTTATGCAGTCGCCGGGCATATTATAATCTTCATACTGCGACGGAAACGGCGCGAAGCAGACCGCCCTCTCTATAGAGCACTCGTCCATGAGCGCTTTGAGCGAGTCTATTCCGCAGCCCGGTTTTGCCTCCTCGGGAAAAACATGGGCGTGATTTGCAAAAATATGATAATCCTTCATTTTTTCTCCTTTAAGTCGATGCCGAGGATGCGGTGTTTGCCGCGGCCATGGCTTTATCTATTGCCAAGACTATGCCGAGCGATATCAGCTCATATTTCGGATCTAAAATATCGAGCTCGTAGCTGTCGCCCCAGGTGAACCACTCCTTATGGATGTTCATAATGTTCCTGTCCCCGTCGTAGAGGGAATATTCGTGCGCCCAGAAGTCACCCTCAACGCGAAGGTCGGTATTTTCGAGCGAATATACGGGGCGGAAAAACGAGAACTCCTTGACTATCTCCGCTATCTCCTCGCCGCCTATCTCGAGTATAAAGCGCGGCAAAAAAGTCCAAAGGCGGCTGTATATCTGCCCTATCTCCTCGCCCTGCGCGTTTAAAATATGCAGCCTTCCGCGCAGAGAGAAGAACTCACCCTCAACAAAATATCTGTCGTCCCCGTTCTCATCCTTGACGGTGAATCTCGAGGTCAGCGAAAAGACCTTCTGCTTGATATAGAGCTTCACTTTAGCTCCCCCTTTCCGCTTTCCAGTATACCATAAACGCCCCGCATTGACAACCGCGGCGGCGGGATTGCGACTAAAATAAATAATTTTTGACCGAAAAAGCCCCGAACGATTGTCACAAAGCTAAAAATTCAAAAAACCTTGTCCCAAGTAATTGATACGCTTGTAATTTTTTGATATAATAGCTCCGTACGGGATACACAAAACGAAAGGAGACTACGTGTATGAATTATACTCAAGAAGTAGAGAATATGTGTATTGTCAAAAAGGGCCCGAACCACGGTCCTGCTCCCATTCCCGAAGAGGGCAAATGGATAAAGGCTTATGAGATAAAGGACATCTCCGGCTTCACCCACGGTGTGGGCTGGTGCGCTCCTCAGCAGGGCGCCTGCAAGCTCTCGCTCAACATCAAGGAGGGCATTATCGAGGAAGCTCTCGTTGAGACCATCGGCTGCTCGGGCATGACCCACTCCGCCGCTATGGCCAGTGAGATCCTCCCCGGCAAAACCATTCTCGAGGCTCTGAACACCGACCTCGTCTGCGACGCTATCAACACCGCTATGCGCGAGCTGTTCCTTCAGATAGTCTACGGCCGCTCCCAGTCCGCTTTCTCGGACGACGGACTTAATGTCGGCGCGGGACTCGAGGACCTCGGCAAGGGACTTCGTTCGCAGGTCGGCACAATGTACGGCACAAGATACAAGGGCGTGCGCTATCTTGAGATGGCAGAGGGCTATGTTACCAGAATGGCTCTCGACGAGGACGATCAGGTTATAGGCTACGAGTTCGTGTCTCTGGGCAAGATGACCGACTTCATCAAGAAGGGCGACGACGCTCAGACCGCATACGACAAGTCGGTAGGCACCTACGGCAGATTCGCCGAGGCCGCCAAGTATATCGACCCGCGCAAAGAGTAAGGAGGATACGGACAATGGCATTATTTGAAAACTATGAGAGAAGAGTTGACAAAATCAATTCCGTTCTCGCTGAGTACGGCATTTCCTCCATCGAGGAGTGCAAAGATATAACTCTTGCAAAGGGCATCGACTGCGACAAGATCGTCAGAGGTACCCAGCCCATCTGCTTTGATAACGCTGTTTGGGCATACACCGTCGGCTGCGCCATCGCAATAAAGAGCGGCGCTGTCAAGGCTGCGGACGCCGCCGCCGCTATCGGCATCGGTCTCCAGTCCTTCTGCATCCCCGGCTCCGTCGCCGAAAACCGCAAGGTCGGCCTCGGCCACGGCAACCTCGGCAAGATGCTCCTCTCCGAGGAGACGGAGTGCTTCTGCTTCCTCGCAGGTCATGAGAGCTTCGCCGCCGCAGAGGGCGCTATCAAAATAGCCCTCAACGCGAACAAGGTCAGAACAAAGCCCCTGAGAGTTATCCTCAACGGCCTCGGCAAGGATGCCGCTATGATAATCTCCCGCATAAACGGCTTCACATACTGCAAGACGGAGTTTGACCCCTATTCGGAGACCGTCACCGTCACCGAGCAGAAGGCTTATTCCAACGGCCCGAGAGCGGACGTCAAGTGCTACGGCGCAGACAACGTTCCCGAGGGCGTGGCTATCATGAAGCTTGAGAACGTCGGCGTTTCCATCACCGGAAACTCCACCAACCCGACCCGCTTCCAGCATCCGGTCGCAGGCACCTACAAGAAGTGGTGCGTCGAGAACGGCGTCAACTACTTCTCCGTCGCTTCCGGCGGCGGCACGGGCCGCACCCTGCACCCCGACAACATGGCGGCAGGCCCCTCCAGCTACGGCATGACCGACACCATGGGCCGTATGCACTCCGACGCCCAGTTCGCAGGTTCCTCCTCCGTTCCGGCGCACGTCGAGATGATGGGTCTTATCGGCATGGGCAACAACCCGATGGTCGGCGCGACCGTCGCCTGCGCCGTTGCAGTCGAAGAGGCTATGAAATAATCGAGACACCCGATAAAAGCATGAATAAACGGGAGACATTCGAAGGAGTGTCTCCCGTTTTTTGTTGCAGACGGAGTGTGAATCGGGATTTGTTGCGAGTATCCCCTTATGTCTCTCACTCGTCCCGCAAAGCAGCAAGCAGCAAACCGACCGCGACGATTTTTTCCGCCACGGCCGGTTTCACTGTCACAATTCATTTGTAAATCCCCCGCTCGCTCGGGCGCGGGTAAAGCTCATCACCGTTTCGGCTTACAGCACATAGAAAATTATGCAGAAGAAGTGCGCGAGGCTGCCGAGAATGACAAAAATATGGAAAACCGAGTGCATATAGCGGCGCTTTACGCCGAGTCCGTAGAGTATCGCGCCGAACGTGTAGAGCACGCCGCCCGCGACAAGCAGTATAAAGCCCACGAGCCCCAACGCACGATAAGTCGTCACGACGGCAAAGATTATGCACCAACCCATGCCGATGTAGCATATCATCGAAAATACACGGAATTTTCTGAGGTCTATCGCCGTCAGCGTTATAGCTACCGCCGCAAGAGCCCATACAACACCGAAAACCGTCCAGCCGACCGCCTTGCTGACTTTTGTCAGCGCGCAGACCGCTATAGGCGTGTAGGTTCCGACTATCAAAAAGTAGACCGTGCAATGGTCAATGACCTGAAGCACTTTTTTCGCGTAGCTGCGCGGAACACCGTGGTAGACGCTCGACATGGTGTAGAGCATTATCATAGACAGCCCGTAGACTATCGAGGTTATGACGCCCGCTATGTTTTTGTGTATAGCCGCGACCGTTACGCAGGCTACTAAAATAACTACCGCGAGTCCGCCGCCGACTATGTGCGTGACCATGTTGAAAATCTCTTCTCCCCGCGTGTAGTCGGGCAATTTTCTGTCTTTCAACGGTGTTCTTTGCATAAAAATCATCCTCCGAGTACAAAAATGTACTTTAGTACAATTTGTTATAATTATACCACCGAAAGCTGTTTTTTATACTTTCAAGAGAATCAATGCGTGAATTTTCTGTGAATTATTCAACACATTCGCAACTTATGACGCAATTCCCGCTTTCTTGAGATTTTCCAAATGTTCCTCATATGTATCGGCGTAATAGTATTTTGCACTCGAGTCGTGGCAAAAATAGAGATAATTCACATCGGCCGGATCGAGCGCCGCATTTATCGTGCGAGCGCCGGGATTGCATATCGGGCCTGCGGGCAGACCCTTGCATTTATACATATTGTAGAGGCTGTTGTAGCGGTTGACGTCGCCGGAAATATATGGCTTGACGCTGCGCTCAATATAGTAGATGCCCGAGTCCATTTGCAGCTGCTTCCCCGCCTCGAGGCGGTTATATATGACGGCGGCTATCTTTCTGACCTCGTTGGGGTTCGCGCCCTCCTTTTCTATTATCGAGGCGACGGTCAGAATCTGATCCATGGAATAGCCCATGGCGCGGGCTTTTGCCCTGTCCTGCGAGGTTATGTATTTTTCGCCCACGCGCAGGAAACGCCCTATCGCGTCCTGCGGCTTCTCGTTTTTATAGAAGTCATAGGTATTCGGGAAGAGGTAGCCCTCGAGCTTGAACGCCCTTGTGTTTGACGGCCTTGCGGCTATGAGCGGATAGTAGCTGTAATCATAGCTCTCGGCGGTCTTCATCAAATCGTCGAATGAGCATACACCGTTTGCCTCTAACTTTTTGAATATCTGCGTGAGCGTCATACCCTCGGTTATCGTGACGCGCACGGTTTCGCGCTGACCCGAGCCGCCGGCCGGGTTTTCCGGCTCTTGAACATAAACATTGTTGTTCGCCGCACCCGAATTTTTTGTCTCACCGCTCTGTGCGGGTGTGTCGCTGCCGTTCGGGACGGCAACTGCCTGTGTCGTGCCGTCGGCGGAAATAACGGTGATTTGCGTATCCGCCTCGGCGCCGTCCTCGGTCGTTTCGTCAACCGCAGCCTTCGAGCACGCCGAAAATGACACTGCAAGCAACAGCGCAAAAACAGCGCAGAGTATATTTCTGAGCTTCTTCATTTCAACATCTCCCCTGAATATTTCGGCACTATTATAGTATCTCCGCGCGGTGTTGTCAAATCGTGCGGCAAGTGATATAATACGTCGGTATGTGTCTTTTGGGGGAATGTAAATGTTAGTGCGTGAGAAAAAATTTTACCGCGACTTCTTCACAATGACTATGACGATAGCCCTGCAAAATCTCATCGTCTACGGAGTCAATCTCGCCGACAATATCATGCTCGGCGCTTACAGCGAAACGGCACTCAGCGGCGTCGCCATAGCAAACCAGGTGCAGTTTCTTCTGCAAATGGTGGTCACGGGCGCGGCTTCGGGAATGGGCGTCATCATCTCGCAATATTGGGGCAAGCGCCAAACAGAGCCGATAAGGCGCGTGTTCGCTATCGGCTTTTGGATAAGCATAATACTGAGCGGCGTTATGTCACTCGCAGTTTGGTTCAAGCCCTATTGGGTCATGGGACTGCTGACCAACGAGCAGAGCATAATCCCGTCGGGCGTCGAATACTTAAAGATAATGGTATTCTCCTATCTGATGTTCTCGATTTCCAACTCCCTGCTCGGAGTTATGCGAAGCGTCGAGACCGTGCGAATAGGCTTCTACATCTCGCTCTCGACATTGCTTATAAACATCTTCCTCAACTATGCGCTCATATACGGACACTTCGGCGCGCCGGAGCTCGGAGTAAAGGGTGCGGCATATGCCACGCTGACCTCGAGGGCGGTCGAGTTCCTTGTGAGCGTCATATATTGCAGGCTTATAGACAAAAAGCTGCGGCTGAAATTCAAGGATGTCTTTGCCGTGAAGCGCAATTATATAGCCGATTTCATCAGATCGGGCGTGCCGCTCATGCTCTCCAACATCTCATGGGGCATTGCGATGTCCGTTCAGGCGGCGATACTCGGCAGGCTCGGAGCGTCCGGCATAGCGGCGTCGAGCATAGCGCAGACCTTGTTCCAGTGCACCTCGGTCGTCGCCTACGCAACGGGCGACGCGGCGCGTGTCATGACGGGCATGGCGGTCGGCGAGGGTGACATGAAAAAGGTCAGGAGCGGCGCAAAGACCATGCAGCTGATGTTCCTCATTATCGGCGTGCTGACCTCATTCGTGCTGTTCCTTGTCCGAAAGCCGATAATCTCGGTATATAACGCTTCGGCTGAGACGGCGGAGCTCGCAAATATATTCGTGCTAATCCTCTGCGTCACGGCGATAGGCACAGCCTATGAGATGCCGTGTCTTACGGGAATAGTCTCGGGCGGCGGAGACACGAACTTCGTCTTTTTCAACGATATTATTTTCATGTGGTGCATAGTGCTCCCGCTCTCCGCGCTCTCGGCGTTTTATTTCAAGTTCCCGCCCGCGGTAACTTTCGCCCTTCTCAAGGCGGATCAGATTTTAAAATGCTTCGTCGCGGCGGTCAAGGTCAACCGATTCAAGTGGGTCAAAGTATTGACAAGATAAAATCAGCCATATATTCAGCAGGTGTTCATAAAACAGTAAAACCGACCTATGATTTATAGGTCGGTTTTATGTTATTGCAGGATGTATAGAAGTAAGCCGTTTATCGGTGCGGCAAGCAGAATTTTGTCAGTCCGTATTGATCCAGTATCTTTTCATCCGGCATCCGCCTGTTTCGATGTACTTTTCAAAAACTCCGCCATTGGCAAGTATCGCTTTTTCACTTGCCGTATTTGTTTCATCACACACCACAAGAAGTTTTTGTATCCTCATTCTTTTGGCATTTTGAATATTTAATCCGAGCATCTCCTTTGCGTAACCTTTTCCGCGCTCGGATGGTCTTACGGAATATCCGCAATGACCGCCCCATATCCCGAGAATCGGATGATCGATGTGATGACGCAAGTCGATCACGCCGACAAGTTTATTGTCGCTTTCTCTGATAGCGAAATAGGTTGTTGACGGAACCGGCGTTCCTGCTTGTTCACATGTCTCTGCACTTTTTCTGAGATTACATATATCGATCCATTCTTTCACGTTACTGCAATCCCGCAGACCCATGCAGCCCGCGAATTGATCCTTATTATCTCTATCGCAAATCAGCACCTCTTTCTTGAACCGTTCTAATTCGTCTATATATTTTTCATTTGCCTCTGTCAGAAACAGCATGGGGCTCTCCTTTGAAAAAATAGAATTTAATAAATTGAGATTTGCAGGGTGCGTGCCGGTAGAGCGGTACAAATTTCGCGGGCGGATGATATCCGCCCCTACACGATTGTGCAAATTTATAATATTACGATATCCGTTTATCGTCCGCATTTCCATAGGCAAATCCCAGCTTATCAATCCATTCAATCATATCACACGGCTTCAGCATATGCAAGAAAAGTCCCGGCAGACATTACTGTCGGGACTGAAACTTTTTATGAATACTTAGCTTTTTGGGAGCGACGATTTCTATATCCCGTTGAGCGTCTTTGCTATTCCGTCCGCTATCGCCTGGGCGTAGGCGTCGAGATTGTCGTCAAACAGGCGGTTGTCGCCGTCATCGGTTATGAAGCCTATCTCGGCGAGGCAGCTCGGCATATTCGTGCGGCTGTTGACGAAATAATTCTTCCCGTCCTCACGGGCGAATCCGGATTTTACCCCTCTGTTTTCGGATATTCCGGCGGTCGAGAGCGCGTCGCAGATGTTCTGCGCGAGAGCGGTGTCTTTTTGCGGCGCGTCCGAATGTATCCATATTTCAACGCCGTGCGCGTTCTCCGCGCTGTTGCGGTGGAGCGCGACAAAGAGCTTCGCCCGGCGGAGATTTGCTTTTCTGCACCGTCCCGAGAGAGATATGAACGTATCGTCTTCGCGCGTCATGCAGACCTTTACTCCGCGCGCTTTCAGTTCCTTTTCGACCGCCAGCGCGAGCTCGAGATTGTCGTCCTTTTCGAGCCTGCCCTCATATTCCGCGCCCGAATCGTGACCGCCGTGACCGGGGTCGAGGCAGACGTCAACGCGCATGCCGTTTAAGACGACACCCGCAGCCAAGGCAGCAGCCGCGACAAGCGCAAGGCAGATAACGAGTATTCTTTTTACCTTTAGTTTTTTCATAAATCAGCAGTTGACCACCTCAGAGCCGAAGGGCATGAATGCGAGCTTTGCGAATTTGAAATACTGGAGCCCGAGCGGGATGCCTATTATCGTGCAGCAGCAAGCTATCCCCATCGTTGCGCAGTATACTGCGTTCTCCCAGCCGAGCAACAAAATCCACAGCAGGTTCGCAATAAAGCTCGGAGCACCGCCGCCGAATTTTATGTCCTTGCCAAACGGAGCGGCGGAAAGGCGCGCAAATTTAAAGCACTGCTTGCCAAGCGGTATGCCGACAACGGTGATATAGCAGAGCACACCGCTCATAAGCCACATCAGAGCCGCCAGAAAGCCGCCGCAGATAAACCAGATAATATTTCCGATAGTTTTCATTTTTTACATATTCCTTTCCGTTGAAATCTATTCCTTATTCCGATAATATCAACAAATTGTTGCAAAAAGATGACCCAAAATATAATTTTTTCCGCGCCCCTGTTCGCCGAGGGCTTTTTGTAGTATAATATTCAATATATTAGCAGATGTATTCAAGGGCAGGTGAGAGAATGAATCCGAAAATCAAAGAGCTTCGCAAAAAGGCCATGCAGCTCCCGCTGACTCCGGGCGTATATCTGATGAAAAACAGCAGCTCGGAGATAATATATGTCGGCAAGGCAAAGGCGCTCAAAAACCGCGTCAGCCAATATTTCGGCTCGGAGCATAACCACAGCCTCAAGGTACGCAAAATGGTCGAGAATGTCGATGATTTCGATGTCATCCTCACCGACAGCGAGTTTGAAGCGCTCGTGCTCGAGTGCAGCCTGATAAAACAGCATTCCCCGAAGTACAATATTCTTTTAAAAGACGACAAGGGCTATTCATATATAAAAGTCACGCCCGAAAAGTGGCGCAACATATATGCCGTGCTCCAAAGAGAGGATGACGGCGCCAAGTATATCGGCCCGTATATGAGCTCCTTTGCCGCACGCAATACCGTGGACGAGGCGAAGAAGATATTCCGCCTGCCGCAGTGCAGCAAGGTTTTTCCGCGCGACTTCGGAAAGAGCCGCCCGTGCCTGAATTTCTTTATCGGACAGTGCAGCGGCGTGTGCAGCGGCAAGGTGCCGTTTTCGCAGTATGACGAAGCGGTAGAGGACGCTCTCGCGTTTATAAAGGAGGGCGGAACCGCCGCGCTCGCGGATCTTCAGAGCCGAATGGAGCAGGCGGCGGAAAATCTCGAATTTGAGAAGGCGGCGCGTCTGCGCGACAGGATAGCCGCGATAAAAAGGCTCGGCGGCAAGCAGAAGGTCATGTCCGCCGACGTCCGGGAGCAGGATGTGTTCGCCCTCGTCACGGGCGCCGCGTCGTCGGGCAAGGCGTGCCTGTCGGTGCTCCGCTTTGCGGACGGACGGCTCTACGACAGCGAGAACTTCATAACAGACGTGCCCGAGGATGCGGCGGAGGCTATGGCGGAGCTCATGCGCAGCTTCTATATGATAAGGGACTTTGTGCCGCGCCGCGTGTCGGTCGAGGGCGAGGTTGCGGACAGTGAACTGCTCGAGCGCTGGCTCAGCGAAAAGAAAGGCAAAAAGGTTATCATATCCCACAGCATAGCGGGCGAACAGAAGAAGCTTTTTGAGATGTGCCGCTCGAATGCCGCGCAGTATCTCACTCCGCTGACCGGCACCGCCGGCAGAAAGACCGCCGCGCTCGACGAGCTTGCGGGTATGCTGGGATTGCCTGCCGCGCCGGAGTTCATAGAATCATATGATATTTCGCACACCGCCGGCAGCGACAACGTCGCGGGAATGATAGTTTTCAGAAACGGCGAGCCTTACAGACGCGGCTACCGCCGATTTAAAATAAACGGCTTCACCGGTCAGGACGACTACGCCTCAATGGCGGAGGTACTCGACCGCCGTTTTACGAGATACGAGGAGGAAAAGGAGAACGGCGAGGGCTTCGGCCGTTTGCCCGACCTCATTTTGTTGGACGGCGGCAGAGGGCAGGTATCCGCCGTTGAGCCGATACTCAAAAAGCACGGGCTCGAAAATATTCCGCTCTTCGGCATGGTCAAGGACGGGAGCCACCGCACGCGCGCAATAGCGAAGTCGGGCGGCGAGATAGCCTTCACATCAAAGCGCCGCGCGTTCACTCTCGTTTCGGAGATTCAGGAGGAGGTTCACCGCTTCGCCGTGACCTATCACAGGCAAAAGCACAAGGCCTCCGCGCTCTCGAGCACGCTCACCGATATCCCCGGCGTCGGGCCGGCGCGCGCGAAGGCGCTGCTTCGGTACTTCAAGACCGTGACCGCCATAAGAAACGCGGGAGTTGAGGAGCTTAAAAAAGTGTCCGGAATATCCGACTCCACGGCGCAAACTATATATGACGCTCTGCATCCGGAATCTTGACACGGACGCGGATAAATGTAATAATATGTATGATACTGTAGAACACCGCAGTTTGAACAGATAAATGCGATATAAAGGAACTGATGAAATGAGAGTTATAACAGGCACGGCACGCGGCAGGGTTTTGCGGACGCTCGAGGGCGAGGATGTCCGCCCGACCACCGACCGCGTCAAAGAGGCCGTTTTCAGCATAATCCAGTTTGAGATAGAGGGAAGAAGAGTATTGGACCTGTTCGCAGGCTCGGGTCAGCTCGGCATTGAGGCGCTCAGCCGAGGCGCCGATTCGGCGACCTTCGTCGATATGTCAAAGGACTCCCTCGCCACGGTCAAGTACAATCTCGAGCATACGAAGCTCGGCGACCGCGCAAAGGTCATCCAGACCGACGCGCTCTCGTTTTTGAAGCTGACCAAAGACAGATTTGATATCGTTTTCATCGACCCGCCGTATGCGAGCTCGCTCGTTGCCGATTCCATGAAGCTGCTTTCAGACGCAGTGGCCGACGGCGGCTGCGCCGTTTGCGAGACTCCCGTCGATTCGGAGCTGCCCGAGAGCTTCGACGCGCTGAAGCTCTATCGCAGCTACCGCTACGGCAAGATAAAAATCACCGTTTACCGCAAGGAGGGCAAGGACGCATGAAAATAGCCATATGTCCCGGCAGCTTCGACCCCGTCACAAAGGGTCATCTTGATATAATCAGACGCACGGCGAGTATGTTCGACAAGGTGATAGTCGTCGTCATGCACAATTATCATAAGCCCAACGTATATTTCAGCGCGATTGAGCGCGTGGAGCTTTTGAACCGCTGCGTCAAGGATCTCGACAATGTGGCGGTCGATATGCATGAGGGACTTCTCGCCGCCTATGCACAGGAAAAGGGCGCGGTTGCGATAGTCAAGGGTCTGCGAGCCGTCTCGGACTTCGACTACGAGTTCCAGCAGGCGCTGACAAATAAGAAATTGAATCCGAATATCGAGACGGTTTTCATAACCGCCAATTCGGATTATATGTACCTCTCCTCATCCGTTGTCAAGCAGGTGTGCGAGTTCGGCGGGGATATCAGCGACTTTGTCCCTTCCGAGGTACATGACGATATTGTGAAAAGAATAAGAGAGAGGAGCGCTTTGAAATGAACATAGATTCCCTGTTGGAGCAGATAGAAAATATTCTTGACAGCGGAACAAAGATAACGCTTTCCAAGAAAACCATGGTCAACGCCGAGGAAATCCGCGAATGCGTCGAGCATCTGCGCGAGATAATCCCGGAGGAGGTCGATCAGGCGAAATCGATAACCGCCAACCGCAACGAGATAATCGAGAAGGCGAAGAGCGACGCGGCCGAATCGGTTGCCCGCGCCCAGGAAAAAGCACGCATTCTCGTTGAAAAGACCGAGGCGAAGAGCGAGCAGATAATTTCGACCGCCAACGCAAATGCACAGAAAACCGTTGACAATGCAAACAAAATCGCCGAGCAGACCGTTGCAAAAGCGAACTCCGACGCGGCGGAGATAGTCGAAAAGGCTCAGCAGACCGCCAACAAGCTCATTGACGAGAACGAGATAACCGCTCAGGCGCGCGCATATGCGTCCCAGCTCAAGGTCAACTCCCAAAACGAGGCAACCGAGCGCGTCAACGCCGCGATAGCGCGAGCCGAGGAGATGCTTGCCAACGCCACCCGCCAAGCGGACGATATAGTCAAGAAAGCTACCGCGGAATCCAACGAGACTCTTGCGAGGGCGAAGAAATGGTCCGCGGATATCCGCGAGGCCGCGAGCAACTTTGCCGACAGCGTCCTGCGCAACGCGGACAAGGCTCTTGTTATGAGCATAAACGAAGTCAGAGACGCAAGGCAGAAGGTGAGCGACACATACAAGGGCGACAAGAACGCCCAATAAGGGAGAGCTTTGAATGAAAACAGGTCATGCGGATAAGGCGCGCGAGCTTTTTAACGACGGGTACAACTGCTCCCAGGCGGTGTTCGGAGCGTTTGCGGAGGATGCGGGGCTTGATATGAAAACCGCGCTGAGATTCGCCTCTCCGTTCGGCGGAGGAATGGGCAGAATGCGCGAGGTCTGCGGCGGAGTGAGCGGAATGTTTATGGTTCTCGGGCTGTTTTACGGCTACGACGAGCCCGACGACGCGCAGGCAAAGAAAGAGCTCTATTCATATGTCCGCGCCCTTGCGGAGAAGTTTAAAGAGAGCGAGGGTTCTATAATCTGCCGCGAGCTGCTCGCGGGAGTGAAAACTCAGCCCGGCCCGAATCCCGAGGACAGAAATACCGCGGACTATAAAAAGCGCCCGTGCCCCGAGCTTGTCGCATATGCGGCGCAGCTCGTCGAGGACTTCTTAAACGAGCACGGAAAGCTTGAATAAACGCGAAAAAGCGAAAATGAGTTAAATATAACAAAGGAAGCCGGTATTTATGTTGGCTTCCTTTGTTATTTTCCGAACATGGGAGTGCCGCAAGACAAATAAACTCGGGGATTTCTCAAGCGGAGTAAGCTCAAACGGCATCGGGGAGCGCTTGTTCGGACGCATTGAAGCTGCTTGTGTAGTCCGATATCTCGAGTGTGCGCTCAGATTTGTTTACGCCGATAAAAATAAAACGGTAGTCGCCGCTTTTTGTCGGGAGCGCATTGAATTCCTTTGTGTCGGCATTGTATATTAGGCACAAGTCGTATTTTCTGCCTATGGTCGATGTCGGGGTGCAGCCCTCAAGCTCGGTAGGAAGTTCGGCTTTCCAGCGGATATCTTTTTTTGTGTTTTGAACAAAGCGGTCAAAGCTTTCCTTTTCGCAGAGCACCGATGAGCGCTTTTCGTCTCCGAAAGCATTTTGGGTAACACTTTTTTCGCTCCGCGGCAGCTCAACGCCTATCTGCGCGGCATAGCTTTCCGCAACGCAATTGTCGGATATGAAAGTATTTTTGAATATGGGAGTAAATGAGCCGTAAATTGCAAGGATGAGCGCAAGTATCAGACCTACGACGATATTTTTGATGTTGCGTATACCTTTTTTCCTCTGATAAATCCCGAATATGGCCGACGCTAACGGTATCGGCAAAAACAGATAGAATATCCAAAATCTATTTATCGCTTCGCTCATGGCAAAGCCGAAAGGAACCTCGGGAGTGACAGCCTCAAAGACGGCAATCGCAAAAGCCGGAGAGAGAATGGAGAGAATTATCAGCAGAGCCGATATCGTTTTTTCCTTGCCCGATGCCGCAGGCACGGTTTTTTGTACACTGATATACGGTCTGACCGCCTCATACAGCGGATCGGATTTGCGCAAAATGAAAAGCTCTGTCCCGCGCAGGAATACGGTGTGCGTTCGGTTTTCAATAACCTTTGTCACATCCTCCGGTCGCACGACAAAGCGGCTTGAAAGCTCTCCGTTGCGCTTTACGGTTATAACCATTCTGTCCGCATAGAGGTCGTATTCGTATATCCTGTCTGCAACTTGTTTAAGGGAGTTCTTTTTATATGACACCGCTTGGATTGTCTGCATGATGAGGATGGCGAGCGTAAAAACAAATGCGATAAAAAAGCCCGCAGTATCTGTTCTGTTGTCACCGGCTGCCGGCAGTGCGAGTATTATGATAAAAAGTATCGCTGCAAACAGCGTTCCGAGGATACGCGGCATAACGACAAGGCGCGTGGCGGATTTTATGTCCTCCACGGTATATCTCGTCTCGCCGTGCCTGTGCGGTATTGCGGCTGTGCTATGCTGATTTTCCGTCGGCTCGGACATAAGCGCATCAAACGACACATCAAAAATTTCCTTTAATGTATATATGTTATCAATGCTTGGTACGGTTTGTTCCGTTTCCCACTGGCTGACCGTTTGGCGGCTGACCGAAAGCTTGCCGGCAAGCTCTTCCTGAGACATTCCGCGTTCTTTGCGCAGAGCCTGTATTCTTGTTCCGATCGTCATGGTGGTTTCCTCCCTTTTGTTCCTCCAATTATATCAAAAAGGCTCTGTTTTAGCAAGAAAGCTGCGTTTTACATCTGTCAAGCAACGCTTGCTTTGTATAAAAATGTGAATAAAATATAAACATTTCGGAATGTGGCGAAAATTGAAGTAAAAGGGTGGATTTTCCTGTTATATTGTATAATAGCAGCAGACAGGAGGCGATACCGTGAAAAACAGGCGCGAGGGTCTGAGAGAGAGAAAAAATGACGGCATTACGTATTGCAATATGTTTTGGCTGTTCATGTTCGGCAATGTACTCGGTGTTCTGCTCGAGGGCACATGGTGCAAGCTGTGCTTCGGTCACTGGGAAACCCATGTTGTTACGATTTGGGGGCCGTTCTGCCTGATATACGGCATAGGCGCGGTGATGTTCTACATAAGCGGCGAAATCGTTCGCAGCACGGGGTTCAGGGGCGTGCTCGCACGTTTCTGCCTTATCGCCGCCGTTGCCACGGTCTTTGAGCTCGCGTGCGGACTCCTGCTCGAATACGGCATGGGCATGAAGGCGTGGGACTACTCAAAGAGCTTTCTGAACTATAAGGGTCTTATCTGCCTTAAAATGACAGTTCTCTGGGGAGTGGGCGGCGTTATCTTCGCCTATCTGGTCATCCCGAAGCTGAAAAAAATATTTGCGCGGATGCAGGGCACGGGCTGGAGAGTCGCCTGCGCCGCGGTATCGATATTCATGATAATCAACATCTCGTTTACCCTCGTCTGCATGGTGCGCTGGAGAGACCGCCGAGCGGGAATAGCCGCCACGACGCAGATAGGACAATACGCCGATAAAAAGTACGACGACGCGGCCATGGCAAAACGCTTCTGCGAATGGCACGTTATAAAAAAGTGAAGCAAAGGACTGCCCGCCTCGGCAGTCCTTTTTTAACGGAAACAGCGATAAATCGGGATTTGTGAGGGTAAAGCCGCCGTCAGGCAGACAATTTTAATATTTCAAATTGATATAATCGTATAGGGGCGGATATTATCTGCCCGTGGTTTATGCGGTAATTTGTGACTATTCACTCTGTAGGGGTCGGCGAAGCTGTGTTATGATCCCTCCGCCGAGCCGACTCCCCTGCACTGGACATGATTGCAATTCCCACGCAAGTCCCGATTTGTTAAGCTCTGTTTCGCTTCGCACGCAAGCGGCGGCGAATTGACTCGGCTTGCAAAACCGAAATTTTTACCCGTTCCCTCGTTTTTTAAACAAAGCAACCGGCCACGGCAGATGCCCGTCGCGGCCGGTTTATGTTATATAATATAATCTTTGTATCTCTCGAGGAGCTTTGCGTCCGCGGTGACGGTCATTTTGAGTCCGTCGGGGCGGTATTCCTCGCGGTCGAGCGCGCCCTTTTCGCGAAGGAGCGCGGCGTCGGAGCCCATGGAATACGGAAGCAGCAGCGTGACCTTTTTGCGCGTCGGGGGCAGAGCCCTGACCATCTCGTTTAACAGTCCGTCAAGCCCCTCGCCCGTGAGCGCGGATATCTTGACGCTGTGCAGTCCCGCCGAGAGCCACGATAAATCGGGCGCGGCGTCGCACTTGTTGAACACTGCGATTATCGGCTTGCCCTTGCAGCCGAGCTCTTCGAGAAGTCTGTTCGTGACCTCAAGGTGCTCTGCGCAGTCGGGCGACGATGCGTCGCAGACGTTTAGTATCAGCGTCGCGCTTGCGGCCTCCTCGAGTGTCGATTTGAATGCCTCGACAAGCCCGTGCGGCAGGCGGCGGATGAAGCCGACCGTGTCTATGAGCATGACCCTTCTGCCGTCCGGCAGAGTCAGAGCGCGGGAGGTGGGGTCGAGCGTTGCAAAGAGCTTGTCCTCGGTGAGCACGCCCGCCTGAGTCAGCGTGTTCATCAGCGTCGATTTTCCGGCGTTGGTGTAACCGACTATTGCAACAGTCTCAACCTCGTCCTTTTCTCGTCTCTCGCGTGCAAGCTTTCTGCGGCGGGAGAGCGATTCAAGCCCGTCCTCAAGATTCTTTATCCTGCGGCGGATGTGGCGGCGGTCGGACTCGAGCTTTGTTTCGCCCGGTCCTCTCGTACCGATTCCTCCGCCCAAGCGCGACATACTCGTGCCCTTGCCGCCGAGCCGCGGGAGCAGATATTTAAGCTGCGCCAGCTCGACCTGCAATTTGCCCTCGCCGCTTCTTGCGCGTGCGGCGAAGATATCGAGTATCAGCTGCGTGCGGTCAACGACGCGCACATCGGTTATGTCCTCAATATTTCTCTGCTGCGACGGGGTCAGCTCGCTGTCGAAGATGAGCAGGTCAACGTCGTTGTCGGCGCAGAAGGTCTTTATCTCCTTGAGTCTGCCCGAGCCTACGAACGTCGCGGAATCGGGAGTCTCGCGCCGCTGAGTCACGCGCGCTTTGACCTCGGCTCCGGCAGTCTTTGCCAGCTCCTCGAGCTCGTCGAGCGACGCCTCGCAGTCATATTCGCCCATGTCCACGCCGACAAGCACGGCGGTTTCGGGCTTTTGTATATTTTCAAAAAGTTCCGTCAAACCGGTTCCTTTCCGAACAGCTTATTCCAGGCCATTGGGGTTCTGCGACTGCCAGCGCCAGGAGTCGGCGCACATATCGTCTATGTCGTACTTCGCCTGCCAGCCGAGCACTTCCTTTGCCTTGGTCGCGTCCGCATAGCAGCAGGCGACGTCACCCGCGCGGCGGGGAGCTATTCTGTAGTTTATCTTTAAGCCCGAAGCCTTTTCAAACGCCTTGACAACATCGAGCACGCTGTAGCCCTTGCCGGTGCCGAGGTTGTAGACCTCGCAGTCGTCGACCTTCAAAAGTCTGTCAAGCGCCTTTATGTGACCTATCGCAAGGTCGACAACATGGATATAGTCGCGCACGCCCGTGCCGTCCGGTGTCGGGTAATCGTTGCCGCAGACGTTGAGGCACTCTAACTTGCCTATGGCGACCTGGGTGATATAGGGCATGAGGTTGCCGGGGATACCGTTGGGATCCTCGCCTATGCGGCCGCTCTTATGCGCTCCGATGGGATTGAAGTAGCGAAGGATAGAGACGCCCCACTCGCTGTCAGATACGCAGAGATCCTGAAGTATCTGCTCGATGAAATATTTCGTGGTGCCGTAGGGATTGGTTGTGCCTCCCGTGGGCATATCCTCCTTGAGAGGGGAGGGGTTCTTGCTGCCGTAGACGGTTGCGGACGAGCTGAAAACGAGCTTCTTGCAGCCGGCCTTATCCATCACGCGGCACAGGCACACGGTGCCCGCTATATTGTTGTCATAGTAGTTGAGCGGCTCCTTTATGCTCTGCGGCACGCTCTTGAGCCCCGCAAAGTGGATGACCGCGTCAATCTTATTCTCGGCGAAAATTTTTGTCAGCGCCTCTTCGTCGCGGATATCCGCCTGATAGAACTTAAAGTCCTTGCCCGCAAGTTCTTTTATTCTTTTGAGGCTTTCGGGCTTGCTGTTGACAAAATTATCGAGTATAATGATATCGTATCCTGCGTTGAGCAGCTCTATGCTCGTGTGCGAGCCGATGAAGCCGGCACCGCCGGTTACTAAGACAGTGGACATTGAAATTACCTCCATACTCTTATTTAGTTATATTATACTCACAAAGTAGGCAAAAGAAAAGAGCAAAAGCGCTTTTTTTGCGCTGAAAAATGCACGGAAAAGGGGAACAAATATGGAACTTTACGATAAAATTCATTCAAACGAGGAGCTCAAGACTTATATCCTTGCGGGCAACCGCGTTTTAGGCGAACTGGGCTTCACCGAACACGGACTCGCCCACGCGGGCACGGTCTCCAAAATGTCGCGGGAGATACTCGAAATTCTCGGCTACAGCGACCACGAGTGCGAGCTTGCGGCGATAGCCGGCTATATGCATGATATCGGCAATATGATAAACCGCTGCGACCATGCGCAGAGCGGCGGCATACTCGCCTTTAATATTCTTCGCAGCCTCGAGGTAAACCCGAAGGACATAGCGATGATAGTCGGCGCGATAGGCCATCACGATGAAAAGACGGCGGCGCCCGTCAGCCCCGTTGCCGCGGCGCTCATCCTCGCGGACAAGAGCGACGTGCGCAGAAGCCGAGTGAGAAACAGCAAAACAGTCAGCACTGATATTCACGACAGAGTCAACTACGCGGTCGTGGACTCGGAGCTTGAGGTTGACGGAGAGGAAAGAATAATCATCCTGCGTCTGAAGATAGATACGGAAATCTGTCCGGTTATGGAATACTTCGAAATTTTTCTCGAGCGTATGGTGCTGTGCAAAAAATCCGCCGCCCGTCTCGGTTGCAGCTTCGAGCTGATAATCAACGACACGAGATTGCTGTAACTGTGCGTTTTTTAATCTTTCAAATATAAGCTATAAGCAAAACATAATTATAAAAGCAAATCCGGGGTCGATGACCCCATGCCGTCAATGAGGGGTTTTGAAATGAAAGTAAAAAAGAAAAACATAATCTGGCTCTGTGCCAACGTCGCGGTTTTCGCGCTGTTTGTGTTCTTTTTCCGCGTGAAGTTCGTCGCGGCGGCGGCGGTCGTCTATTCCGCGGCGAGCATAGGCTTTTTGACCTTCGACCTGTGCAGAGGACGCACCGAAAGCCTGTGGTGTGCGCCGATGGTGCCCATAGCGCTCATGGTTTTCGAGACGGAGGTAAACAATCCCATCGATTCGTTCGGCGCAATGCTCTGCGTGAGCGTTATTATAGCAACGGTGCTGACAATTACGGCTTTCCTCGTATGCAAGAAGAGGTTCGCGGGCTTCAGCGTGGGCGGACTGCGGCAGGCGCTGTTCCTGCTGCTTGCGGCGCTTGCGATAATGGGCTGCGCCATGACGCTCAACAACACCTTCACCCGCGGCGCGCACAATGTCAGCGCGGTGGTTATCGAGACGGACGACGACCTGCGAACTGTGTTTTATGACGGCCCGCACCGTATCCGCGTGACGCCGAGAAAGGGCGCGGGAGTCGATGCGTGGATAGACCTGCCCAAGAGGCGCTGCGGCAAGGTGAAGGTCGGCGACACTGTCGAGGTCAAGGCGGAGACCGGACTTTTCGGCGTGCGAATCTGCTCGCTTGCCGAATAACAAGGAGAGAATATGCAGGAGCTTTCAAATATCAATGTCATAAAAGAAATACTTTCGGCTAACGGCTTTACTTTTTCAAAATCGCTCGGCCAGAACTTTCTGATAAATCCGACCGTCTGCCCGCGAATGGCGGAGGCCTGCGGCGCAGACGAAGCCACCGGCGTTATCGAGATAGGCGCGGGAATCGGCGTGCTGACGGCGGAGCTTGCAAAGAGGGCAAAAAAAGTCGTCTCGCTCGAGCTTGACACCCGCCTCATCCCCGTCCTCGCAAAGACGCTCGAGGATTTCGACAATGTCGAGGTGCTGAACGCCGATGTGCTGAAAACCGACCTCGGCGAGCTTATCGCCGCCCGCTTTGCCGGTATGCGTGTTGTCGTCTGCGCAAACCTGCCGTATTATATAACCTCGCCCGTTATCATGTACCTGCTCGAGAGCCGTATACCGATAGACGCGGTGACGGTCATGGTGCAGAAGGAGGCGGCTGCGCGGCTCTGTGCGCCCGTCGGGAGCAGAGACGCCGGAGCGGTCACGGTGGCGGTCAATTACTACGCCGACGCAAAGAAGCTCTTCGATGTTTCGGCGGGCTCGTTCATGCCCGCGCCCAAGGTGGACAGCAGCGTGATAAGGCTCGATATCAGACCCGAGCCGCCCGTTGAGATAACGGACGAAAAATTCTTTTTCCGCGTGGTCAAGGCGGCGTTCGGTCAGCGCAGAAAGACTGCGTCGAACTCGCTCAGCGCGGGGCTGGGTATTCCTAAAGACAAAATAAACGCGGCGATAGCCGAGGCGGGCTTCCCCGCGAGCGTCAGGGCGGAGAGCCTCAAAATGGAGGATTTGGCGCGCCTGAGCGAATGCATCGCGGCGAAGTGCATATAAAGGACGGAAATTTTATGCTTTTACTTTCTGTAAAATATATGGCAAGACCCGGCGGCGGAGAAAAATTTGTCAGGGAGATAACCGACTCCGGTATTTTGGACGCCGTCCGCGCCGAGGACGGCTGCATAAGCTACGACTATTATTTTTCGGCGGAGAGTCCCGACACAGTGCTGCTAATCGAAAAATGGGCTTCACCCGAGCAGCAGGAAGCGCATCTGCAATCGGCGCACCTGGCAGAGCTGATGAAGATAAAGGAGAAACATATTTTAGACACGGCGGTCGAAAAAGCCGTTTTATAAAGAGCTTTAAAAGCACAAAAAGTTTAAAAACAAAGGCATCCGTAAAGCGGATGCCTTTGTTCGTACAAAAATGTGATGTGAATTTTGTGCTTTATTGTCCGATTCTATCAGTCGAGGGTCTTGACGAGCTCCTTGAGGTAAGCCTTGAAGCTGTCGCCTATCTCGGGATGCTTGAGGGCAACCTCACAGTTTGCCTTCATGATGCCAAGCTTGTTGCCCATGTCGTAGCGGATGCCGTCGAAATCATAAGCTACGAGGTCGCCTCTTGCGCCGAGCTCGCTCATAACGTCGGTCAGGAACAGCTCCTCGCCGGGCTTGATATCGGTCAGACCCTTTTCGAGCATACCGAAAACCTCGGGAGGAAGAACGACTCTGCCGAGGATGGCGTAGTTCGACATGACCTGCTCGGTGGTGGGCTTCTCAATGATTTTGTGGCAGCTCATCGCGCGACCCTCAAGAGGGGTGACGTCGAGCGAGCAGTACATCGAGATGAGGTTATCGGGAACTTCCTTGACGCCGACAACGCCCTTGCCGTACTTCTCATAGGCTCTGCAGAGCTGAGCGGTTACCGGGTCATCGCTGACGGTGACGTCATCGCCGTAGAGAACCGCGAACGGCTCGTCGCCGACAAAGCTCTTGCCGCAGAGGATTGCGTGGCCGAGACCCTTGGTCTCCTTCTGGCGGATGAAATATATATTTGCAAGGTTTGCGACAGCCTTGATCTCTTCGTAGATTTTTTCCTTATTCTTCTTGCCGGCAAGATTTGCCTCAAGCTCGAAGGAATGGTCGAAGTGGTCTTCGATAACTCCCTTGCCGCGGTTGGTTATGATAAGGATGTCCTCGATTCCCGCCGCAACGGCCTCTTCTACAAGATACTGGATAGCCGGCTTATCGACTATGTTGAGCATCTCCTTCGGGACTGCCTTGGACGCGGGGAGAACTCTTGTGCCGAGACCTGCCGCAGGGATAATGGCCTTTTTGACTTTCATTTTAAAACAAACCTTTCTTTATTATTTTATAAGCAGCTCTACCGCATAAAGCAGCAGATTGTATATAATATAATAACCGATATAGCTCGCAAAAGCAAGCAAAATCGATGTTCCGCCCTTTCTCATTGTCGCTGCCTCAAACGCGCGGTCGTCGGGGAACGCGGCGCGGAGCTTCTGCACTTTTGCCGTAACGCTGCGCTTATAGAGCGGGTTTGCGATAAACCCGGCGACAATGTGCAGAACAATCTGTATGCCGAGCATCGGGAGGATAGGTATTATCGCCGACATCACTTTTTCGAGTGCCGCCGCAACATCCGCCTGAGACGAGGTGTATATCGCCTCCGAATACGCCTGATAGGCGGTTGTGAACGCCTCAACCTTTGAAGTAAACGGCAGGGCTACGGCGAGCATCAGACCCATAAATATGAGCCCCGCCTGCCAAAGCTTGCGGTAAAACAGCCAATAGGGGCTGAAGAAAAACGCCGCCCAGTTGAAGGATATTTTCTTTTTCTTCTCGGCCATGGCCTTGAATTTCGGGATATATCTCGCGCTCGCCGACTGCACCGTGCAGGCGATGTCCTTGACCTTTGCGCCGTCTATCTCGCTCTCGGGGTCGAGTGTCACGCCGTAGAGGAACGGATTGCCCGCCTCGCCCGCCTTGAAGAACGGGTTGAACGGCTGCGCGCCGCCCGCAGTCAGGGGAGCGCCGCAGTTTGTGCAGCTGAGCGAATTGGGCTCGTTCTCCGAGCCGCAAACGGGGCATATCTGCGTGTTCTGTCCGTCCTGCGTCTGCTCCTCAGTATGAGGCTCGGCGCTGTATTCGGGCGTCTCGGGCTGCCAGACGTAGCCTTCGGCATGGCGGGCTGCGTTAACGCACTCGCCTCTCTCGTCCCAGCATGAGCGGTGCTGCGGAGTGCCGCAGACCGGGCAGACGACTATATCGTCATCTTGATCGAAGCTCCTGCCGCAGGCAGGGCATTTCTGACCGTTGAAATCCATATTCTTTCCATTCACCTTTCCGACGGATGCTGTTATCCATCTTCCTTTTCCGATTATACCATAAATGTCAATGATTATTGTATACGAAATTGAGATAAATTTTAATTATTATGTGAACAAACAGCGATTTTAAGCCATATTTTTAAATTTAACAAGAAAAAGCCCCGAGAGGCGCACTCCGTAAGAAAGTCCGCATCAGTTATATTCGCCTGACGGCGAGTTATATTGTCCTTCGGGCAGTGATATTATGCTTCGCATAGTTATATTGCCTGCGGCAGTATAACCGGCGAATATAATGTCACTTTTATCCATAGGCACACGAGCTTCGATTTTTTGGAATAGTACAAAAAGAAGGCAGTACAAATTTTGTGCTGCCTTCTTCCTTACGGAGCCTCTCTTGAGAGGGAGCTTTTGCCGTAAAATCCATACTGCAATCTACAGTCTCACTTCACGTTTCTCCACAGCGTGCGGTCGAGAGAGCGGTACTGCACGGCCTGGGATATGTGGTCGGAGTTCACCGTTTCGCTGCCGTCGAGGTCGGCGACGGTGCGCGCTATGCGCAGGATTTTATCGTATGCGCGGGCGGAGAGCTCTAATTTTTCGAACACCCTTTCGAGCAGTATCATGCCCTCGGGAGTCGGGCGGCAGAACTTTTTCGTCTGCGCCGCGTCCATCTTCGCATTGCAGGCTATGCCGCTGCCCCTGAGGCGCTCGGTCTGAATGGCGCGCGCCGCATTGACGCGCTTTCTGATATCCGCGGAGCACTCCTCCTGCGAGGTTCCGGACAGGCTTGCAAATTCAACGGGCGGCACCTCGATATGTATATCCAATCTGTCGAGCAGAGGGCCGGAGAGGCGCGAAAGATAGCGCTGAACCGACTGCTGCGTGCAGGTACATTGACGGGTCGGGTGTCCGTAATATCCGCAGGGGCACGGGTTCATGGCGCAGACTATCATCGCCGAGCACGGATAAGAGAGCGACGCGGAGACGCGGGAAATCGTTATCTTCGAGTCCTCCATCGGCTGGCGCAGCACCTCCATTGCCTGGCGCGAGAACTCCGGCAGCTCATCGAGGAACAGCACTCCGTTATGCGCCAGAGATATCTCGCCCGGGCGCGGAATTGTGCCGCCGCCCGAGAGACCCGCGGGCGAGACGGTGTGGTGCGGCGAGCGGAACGGGCGCTGGGTTATCAGCGACACGCCGTCCGGCAGCGCTCCCGCGACGGAGTAGAGCTTCGTAGTCTCGAGGCTCTCTTCAAACGTCATGTCCGGCAAAATGGACGGCAGGCGCTTTGCGAGCATACTCTTTCCCGAGCCGGGCGGGCCGACCATGATTATATTGTGTCCGCCTGCGGCGGCTATTTCGAGCGCACGTTTTACCTCAGCCTGTCCTCTGACGTCGCGGAAGTCCGGCGCAAATTCGTCGGGCGCATAGCTGTCTCTGAAATCGTCGAACCGCGCGGGAGCTATCGTCTCCTCGCCGCGCAGGTGCTTTATCAGCTTCTCGACGCTTCTGACGGGGATTACGTCTATGCCCTTGACAACCGAGCTTTCCGCCGCGTTTTCCGTCGGAACAAACACGGTCTTTATCCCGCTCTTTGCGGCGGTTATAACCATGGGCAGTGCGCCGTCGACACGGCGGACGAGCCCGTCGAGCGCAACTTCGCCGATGAACGCCGTGTTGTCGGAGTCAAAGTCTATCTGTCTGCCGGCCTTAAGCAGCGCCATGAGAATGGGCAGGTCGTATACCGAGCCCTCCTTGCGCGTGTCCGCGGGCGCGAGATTCACCGTAATTCGGCTGACGGGAAACGCGAAGCCCGTGTTTTTTATCGCGGAGCGGACTCTGTTTTTCGCCTCGCTTATCGCGGCGTCGGGCAGTCCGACTATGTCAAATCTCGGCAGACCCTGCGAGAGATCCGCCTCAACCTGAACGGTGTAGCTGTCCATGCCGAAAAGCCCCATGCTGTTTATCCGTGCAAACAAAATAATTCCCCCGATACGTAATCAAAAAAAGTCCCCCGAGCTGTCTCGGAGGACTCACTTTGGTTTTTTGTCAGTCTGCCTCGGCAGTGGTTGTGGTTGAAGGATCGGTCCAGTTCATCTCGTACTTCTCGCCGTAGGTGTACTCGAACGAGCAGGGAAGCGTGCCTATCCCGGCAAGAGTGCCGTCGCCGGTAATAGTGGTCGTTATCTTCTCGGTTCTTATGTACTCGACGGAAGCGACGGTGTTATCCTCTGTGTTTATAACGCAGATTATCCTGCACTCGGTGTAGGTCAGAGACTCGATATCGGTGAAGCTGATATAGCCCTTGAGCTTGTCTCTGAACTCCTTGACGGCCGCGTCTCTGTCGGCCTCGGAGCCGAGATTGAACGCCTTCTTGACAACATCGACGCTCGGCTCCTTAATGACAAGGGTAAGCGTGCGGCGGCTGTTGTCCTCGCTCGCCTCTATCTCGGCCGATTCAACGTCGGCGGCGGTGAGTGTGCTCGACCAGCTCTCGCCGGATACGGGGAAGAGCGCGGTCAGATCCTCGCCGTACTTAGTCTCGGCGTTTCTGCTCTCCTCAAAGGCTTTCTTTGTGCCGGCGAAAACGAACTTCTTGAGCGTGGGAACGGCCTTTTCGAGCAGGGTATTGCGCTCGCCGTCCTCGGTTCCGCATATGATATTCGAAACGTTTTCGGTGCTCTGGAATTTCTTAACAGCTGGTTTCTTGACCTTGACGGCGTTGATAACGCTGTTGTAGTAATTGACCATTGCCTCCTTGCCAACGGGCATCTCGGACATCGCGGCAACTGTCGTCTGCTCAGTGTCGGTGGTGCCGGCGTCGCACGCCGCAAACGAGAAGAACATCGCGGCAATAAGCACGAGCGCACATACGGCATAGATCTTTTTTTTCATGAAGGTTAAGTCCCCTTTCGTTTTTAAGCGGAAGCGCACAATTTTATTATGCTGCGCCGCAGTTCCGCTGCTCTTTAGACTGAATTATTATAACATATTTATTTGAATTATTACAGTAAAATTAACAAAACCGCCCATTTTTGTTATAATTATCGAAAAACAGGCGGTTTATTTGGTTATAATATACAAACTATTAGTCAGAAAGACCTTTTTCGTCGAAGAGAAATGCGGTTTCGAGCGCCACGCCGAGAACAGCCTCAACCGTCTTTATGTCGAGATTGTCCGCAGTGTCGAGTCTCGTGTGGTAATATTTCGCCGGAGCGGGATCCATTGCGGCCACGGAAACGGCCTTCATGCCCGCCTGAGTGACGGCGGCGGCGTCGGTAGCGCCGAAGAAAACGCTCTTATAGGGCAGGTCGAGACCGGTTTGCTTTGCGGCCTCTTTAACGAGCGCGCACGCGCCCGCGTCGTTCTTAACGGTGCCCGTGAGGTCGCGCGAATAGACGGCGGCGAAGTCGTAGTCGCGTATTGTGTCAAGCCCGACAAAAACCGTCTCGACGTCGCTCAGCTCATTTTTATGAGCCTTGCAAAACGCCTTTGCGCCGCGCAGACCCGCCTCCTCCGAGCCGGTGAGAACCACCCAAACCTCGGTGTTTTCAAAGCGTATGTCGTGCTGCTGCATATATTTTACTACTGCCATGGAGATAAAGCAGCCCGTGAGGTCGTCATTAGCGCCCATGACGGGACGCTTCTTGTTTTCAAAGAAAAGAGCCGTAAAGAGAATGGGTATCCACGCGAGGAAAACATATCTCATGACGTTGAGAGCGCCGCTGTCCGCCGCGGAAAAGGCGTGACCCGCCGCAACCGCCCAGATGCCGAGCACAAGTCCGAGCAGGATGCCGACAAAGCTCAGGCCGATTATCGGCACGAGCAGCTTCGAGCTGCCGTAATAGGTGAATCTCCACTCGTTGGCGCTGTCCGCGTGGCCGGAGAAAATTATGCGGCGCCTGACCTCGCCCTTGGGCTTTCTGACGGCGACGACGTTATGCGACGTCTTTTTGGGGAAGAAGGGGTCGAGCAGCTTCTTGTAGAGCAGGAACTCGACAATTGCAAAAATAAGCGAGAGCGCGCAGAGAGCCAACGCTATGGCGCTCATGCCGAAGAAGAAAAGGACTATGGCGGCGATCATCATTATGCCGTCCGTCAGTATCCAGCCGAGGAACGCGCCGGGGTGCACGTCAAAGGGCTCGATTTCGACCTTGTCGCACGCGCCGTCGAGCTCGGCGGCCATGAGCTTCTGAGCCTCGTGCTCCTGCTCGCTGCCCGCGGGTCTGGGGCCTACGTCCTTGCAGATTTTTTTGATCCCGCGAACCGAGAAGTTCGTCATCTCTCTGAGCGCGGACGGATAGTTTTTGACACTGTCCTGAGCTTTCATGATAAAACCCCTTTCGTTTTAAGGATTCCGCCTTGTGTTTGACACGGCAGATATATTGTGATATATTTGTGTCGCAGCCGAAAGCTGTCGAAACCTCAATGGGAGATATGGAAAATGAATAAGAATGTACGCTCGATACTCGCGATTATTCTCGCGGTAATTCTCGTTGCCCTCGTCGGCACATACGCCATTCTCAAGGTACGCTCGAGGAACGACAAAGTCCCGGACGGAACCTCGGGCGAGTCTCAGTCCGAGAGCCGCTCCGCAGAAGTCACCGCGTCGGAATCCGAAGTTCAAAGCACCGCTGCCCAAACCGAAAAGCCGACCGCCCAAAAGACCACGAACGCCCCCTCGGGAGGCAGTTCCGAATATGAATACGCATACGCGGGCTTTTCGCCGAAGGTGACTAAAATAGACGAAGAAAAGTGGTATCTGACCCTCGTCAACCGCGACTACATTTTGCCTGCGGATTACACGGTCAAGACCGCGCAGACCGTTGTGGACATCTACGGCGGATACAGCTACGGGCTGCTCGACTACCGCGTCGCTCCGCACTATATAGAGATGTATAACGCGGCGCTCGAGGACGGGATCAAGCTCTCGCCTCTGTCCGGCTACCGCTCGATAGCGCATCAGAGGAGAAACTTCGAGGCGAGGATAAGCCTCTACATGAAGCAGGGCTACAGCAAGAAGCAGGCGACGATAATGGCGTCCGAGATAATCCTGCCTCCGCAGACGAGCGAGCACAACGCGGGACTGTGCATGGATATACTCTCGATATACGAGAGCTTCGAGAACACGAAGGAATACCGCTGGCTTCAAGCTCACGCCGCAGACTACGGCTTTGTGTTAAGATACCCCAAGGACAAGCAGAATATAACGAAGATAACCTTTGAACCCTGGCACTGGCGCTATGTCGGCGTTGAGGCCGCAAAGGAGATGAAGGCGAAAAATCTGTGCCTTGAGGAATATCTCGGCGTGGCATAACAGCCGCAAAATTTATATATAAGCTGCCCGGAGTCTCGCTCCGCGGCGGCTTTTTGTTTTAAAGAAATGCCGTCTAGGAGCAATTTTGTTTATCTGCGGCACTTTATATCGTCTTTCACGTTTGAAAGTGGACAGGCAAGCGCGGCTATTGGGAGCTTGTTCGCCCGGGTTTATCGGGTCGTTGACATTACCTTTTCGACGTTGCCTTTACAAAAAAATAAAATACGCCGCACCTACAAATAAAGCCGCAATATGCGGCTCATTTTTTGTCCTTATGATTCATTCCGCCCTCGACAACGTCTTTGCCCGTGAGCACGACCCAGATGGTGCGGAAAAATATTTTTGTGTCAAACAAGAGCGACCTACGCTCTATATATTCGCGGTCATATTCCGCCTTTTCCTCGTCGGAGAGGCAGTCTCTGCCGTTTACCTGAGCCCAGCCGGTGAGCCCCGGGCGCACGGAATATACCCCGTATTCGCGGCGCAGGTCGCGTATATGGCTCTCCTCGGGGATGAGCGGGCGCGGACCGATAAAGCTCATGTCTCCCGCAAGGACGTTGAACAGCTGCGGCAGCTCGTCAAGGCTCGTCCTGCGAAGGAATTTGCCCGAGCGGGTGATGTATTCGTCCGACTCCTCGAAATCGGCGGTCGAAAGATTGGGCGCGCCGTTTTTCATCGTGCGGAATTTTTTGATTTTGAACAGCTTGTCGCCCCTGCCGACTCTGTCCTGCCTGAATATGACAGGCATACCGTCGTCGCAGATTATTATCAGGCAGATAACAAGCATGAGCGGCGACAGAAATATGATAGCCAGCAGACTGAGCAAAACGTCAAGAAAACGCTTCATTAAGCAGAACACGCCTTTCGTTTATGGCATATACGGCGCAGCGTCAACGGCCGCCCCAAAAAATATAGTCGTCAATAAGCACTGCGCGCACGGGCGCACCCTCAAGCCCGCCGAGCTTCACGGGCGCGGCGAAGAGGTAGTAGCTGCCGGGGGAGACCTCGCTCAGGTCGAGCCCCTCGAGCACGCATATCCCCGCCCCCAAAAATGCCTTGTGTGGGGCTGTCTGATCGCCCTTTGTGCCGACGGAAAGGGAGTCCGTGCCTATGAGCTTCAGCCCGATATCGGCAAGCTCCTCCGCGGCGCTGCTGTGAAAATATGCTTTGCCGCCGCCCTTTATGAGCAGGCGTTCGCATTTCTGCGGAAATTTTTCGTTGATATCCTCGCCCGTTATCGCGCCCTCGGGCGCCTCGATAACCGTGCACGGGCCGATAAACGGCTCGAGCGGCACCTCGTCGATGCTCGCGCCGCCGTCGATAAAATGCAGCGGTGCGTCGGCATGGGTGCCCGTGTGCACGCAGGAGAAGAGGGTCGACAGATTGCAGTCCGAGGCCTCCCCTATGCGGCTGACGAACTCGGCGTGCGGCAGGGGATCTCCCGGATATATCTCGGTTTTCAGAGCGTCGCGCGAAATGTCGATAATGTTCATATTATCAGTCCTGATTCTTCAGCGACTCCATCTTGAGATAAGCGTTGATGAAGCCGTCTATATCGCCGTCCATAACGGCGTTGATGTTGCCGTTTTCAAAGCCTGTGCGGTGATCCTTGGCGAGGGTGTAGGGCATAAAGACATAGGAGCGAATCTGGCTGCCCCAGCCGATTTCCTTCTGATCGCCCTTGATATCCTCTATCTTGTCGAGATGCTCGCGCTCTTTTATTTCAAGGAGCTTCGACTTGAGCATTCTCATGGCGACCTCTCGGTTCTGATGCTGACTGCGCTCTATCTGGCAGGAGACGACTATGCCGGTCGGGATATGCGTTATACGCACGGCGGACGAGGTCTTGTTGACCTTCTGACCGCCCGCGCCGCTCGCGCGGTAGGTGTCGACTTTAAGGTCGTCGGGATTTATTTCAACTTCTATATTGTCATCGATTTCGGGCATGACCTCGAGCGATGCAAAGGATGTGTGCCTGCGCCCGGAGGAATCGAACGGGGAGACGCGGACAAGGCGGTGAACGCCCATCTCGCCCTTGAGATAGCCGTAGGCATTTTCCCCCTCGACGAGCAAAACGGCGGATTTGAGTCCCGCCTCGTCGCCGTCAAGGAAGTCGAGCATACTGACCTTGAAGTCATGCTTCTCGCCCCAGTGCTGATACATGCGAACGAGCATCTGCGTCCAGTCCTGAGCCTCGGTTCCGCCCGCGCCCGCGTGGAAAGTGAGAAGTGCGTTCTTCGCGTCGTATTCGCCGTTTAAGAGCGTGCTGAGGGTCTGCTTCTCGAGCTCGTCCTCAAATTTTGTAACGCCCTCGCGGCACTCGTCGAACATGGAGAGATCCTCCTCCTCGTCGGCGAGCTCTATGAGAGTCATTGTGTCGTCGAAAGCGGTTTCGAGAGAAGTGTAGTTCGCCACCTTGTTCTTGAGCTGGCTTATTCTCTGGAGCACCTTCTGCGAATTTTCTATGTCGCCCCAGAACTCCTCTGCGGCGGTCTGCTCCTCAAGTTTCGCTATTTCCTCCTTGAGCGCGTCGAGACCGAGAGCCTCGCGCAGCTCGGAGAGCTTCTGTTTATTGTCGTTGAGCTCAAGTCTCAACTCTTCAAATTGCAGCATACAAAAACCTCGTTATCAAAAAAGTCAAATTTATACACACAACATTATACAAAAAACAAAGTGTAAAGTAAAGCAGAAATTAACACGGCGCGAAAAACATATTTTTTTACCGCATATGTTTTCGTCGGCAAAAAGTATTGACGCGCCGCAAAATTATATTCTATAATATATTTGCAATAATTTCCGAGAAACTGAGGGAGAAAAAAATGAAAAACAAAACGGCAAAATTTATCGCGCTTTTACTCGCATCGTTCATTCTTCCACTGAGCTTTTCCGCCTGCAAGAGCGGGAATACGGAGCTCTCCGCAGAGAGCGTCGCCGATATCTGCATAGAGAACAGGCAGGTATGGGAGTTTGGCGAAAATTCCGTCGGAAACTGCGGATATTGCTTTATCGACCTCGATTTTGACGACATGCCGGAGCTCGTGTCGACCTCGACGCAGGGCAGCGGACTTTTCACGACCGACTTTTTCTATAAAATAAACGCTGAAAAAAGCGCCGTTGAATCGCTCCCGCTTTCGGGGAACGGCAATGCGGATTTCAAGCTTAACGCGGCGCAGGACGGCGATTATATGAAGCTCCTGCGGGACGGGGACGGCAATATGTTCTATTTCTTTTGCAGCTATGCCCGCGCGTCCGCCGGAAACTATGCTGTGAGCTACAGCCGCGTGACCGTTTCGGGCGGCAAGGTTCAATCCGAGCTTCTGTTCTCCGAGGATGTTTATACTAACGAAGACTCGCAGTCGGAGCACAAATATTACTCCTACGCCGACGGCAAGCAGACGGAGCTCAGCGAGCAGGAATATAAAAACGCCTTTGACTCGTTTTTGGCGGATAACACGGATATGCACCTAACCGTGGGTTACATAGATAACAACGAGTTTTACGCCGCCGATTACGCAAAACAGCGCGAGATGCTCGCCGAGTCTTACCGCGCCTTCGGCTATGACAAGACCGCAAATTGACAGAATTACCCCTCGACCGGCGGTAAACCGCCCCGAAAAAGGCGGACTTGACTGACGCTCCCGTGACAAATCCGGCGGGCGGTGCTATTATACGCAGCGGAGGTGATCGAAATGGTCAACAAATCAACATTCGGTCAGTTTTTGCGTCAAAAGCGAAACGAAAAGGGGATGACCCAAAAGGAGCTCGCCGAAAAACTGTTTTTAAGCGAGTCCGCAATATCAAAATGGGAGAAGGGCAAAAGCTATCCCGACATAACGATGATACCCGATATCTGCTCGGTGCTCGACATTTCGGAGCATGAGCTGATAAGCGGCGCGAACGACACGGAGTATCACGAGATGAAACGGGATGCGCGCGTATACAGAAAGATTACCGAGACCTTCTTTTGGGGCTTCACGGGCGCGTATGCATCGGCGCTCGTCATATGTTTTATATGCGACCTCGCCGTGAATCACAGGTTCACTTTTTTTCCCGTGGTTTTCGGCAGTCTCCTGACTGCGTTTTCGTTCGTCCCGACATTTACGCGCTTTACCGAAAAGCATAAGCTCGCGGTGTTCACGGGCTCTACTTATCTCTCGCTTGTCCTGCTGTTTGTCATCTGCTGCGCAAAATACGGGCAGAATTGGTTCGGCGCCGCCGCGCTCGGCACTCTGCTCGGGTATATCGCGGTGTTCGCGCCGTTTTTGCTCAGGAGCTATATGCCCGCAAGGGGGCGCAGATTTATTCCCGCCGTATACTTTTTGCTGTTCTTCGCCTGCCTTACTCTGCTCGTTTCGGCGGCAAGAATAACGAATGTATTCAGCCTGCCCAAGGGACTGCTCGTCGTGCTCTATGCATTTATTCCGTTTGCGGTGACTGCCGTCATGCATATTATCTGCAAACACCCGCTGATAAACGCCTCGGTCGATGTCCTCGCGTTCGGCTCGGTTATATATGCTCTGCCGCGTTTTCTCGCCGCAGTGTTCGGCAGCATAGAGGGCGCGAACTACGCCGTGAACTTTGCCGACTGGGCGCATTTCGCAAACGGCAATGTATATCTGCTCATTTTAATATCCACGCTCGCGGTTTCAGTATCATTGCTCGCGGCAGGTATTGCAAAACTGCGCCGCACGCGTTGACACACGGTATATTATGTAATATAATATGCAAAAACGTGTGGATTTTTCCGAACCCGAACGGGTTTATTTTTCGCCATGCACCTTTTTCGGTGCGTGGCTTTTTTGACGGAAAGAGGAGTATAATTGCAAAAGAAAAAGCTTAAAATCCCGAGCGAGGCCGTCTATATCCTCGCCGTCGCCCTACTCTCGCTCGCGGTGGCCATGATCTCGGCGGCGAACTTCGGCGTGTCGATGATAGTCGCGCCGGCATATCTTCTGAGCCTGAAGCTCGAATTTCTCACCTTCGGTCAGGCGGAGTATGTCATTCAGGCGGGGCTGTTTGTTGTTTTCTGCATAGCCATGCGCGGGTTTAAGATAGTATACCTATCCTCGTTTGCTACCTGCCTTGTCTACGGCGCGGCGCTCGATCTGTGGCGGTGCATACCGTTTTTTGACCCCGCAGTCACCCCGCCCGGCAGTATGTCCGTGCCGATAAGGATACTGCTTTTTGCCCTCGGCACGGTGCTGACCTCGTTTTCCGTCGCGCTGTTTTACAAGACATATCTCTATCCGCAGGTCTATGACTTCTTCGTCAAGGGCGTCAGCGGAAAATACGGCATAAAGCTGCCGCGCTTTAAAACCTGCTTCGACCTCTCCTGCCTCGCCGTCGCGGCGATAATGTCGCTCGCGTTTTTCGGGCGGTTCGAGGGCATCGGGTGGGGCACTCTCGTCATCGCGCCGATAAACGGCACTGTGATAGGCCTGTTCTGCCGCCTGTTCGATAAGTATTTCGACTTTCCGCCCGTGTTCGGGAAATTCGCCGCGCATTTTGAGCTCGACAAAAAGCAGTGACATATTTTCCCGCAGGGGAGTTTTCTTCATAAAAAGTTTGATTTTTACCCCTTGACTGCACGCCCCGCAGAGTGCATTATATATTTGACGAGATAAAATTAATTCACGGGAGGAGACACAAAATGAGCACATTCCCCGATGTAAAGAAAAATTTCGGCTTCGGCTGCATGAGACTGCCCATGGACGGCGAAAAAGTAGATTACGCCGAATTCACAAAGATGGTTGACGAGTTCATGGCACAGGGCTTCAACTATTTCGACACCGCACGCGTCTACATCGGCGGTCAGGGCGAGACGGCGATACGCGACTGCGTCGTAAAGCGCTATCCCCGCGACAGCTTCATTCTCACCGACAAGCTCTCCGATTCGCTGTTTAACAGCGAGGACGAGATACGTCCGCTGTTTGAAAAGCAGCTCGAGAGCTGCGGAGTGGACTACTTCGACTTCTACCTCCTGCACTCGCAGACGAAGTCGATATTTGAAAAATACAAGAAGCTGCACGCCTATGAGCACGCGTTCGAGCTGAAAAAAGAGGGCAAGGTAAAGCACGTCGGCTTCTCGTTCCACGACACCGCCGACGTACTCGACGAGATGCTTAACGAATACCCGGAGATTGAGGTGGTTCAGATCCAGCTCAACTACATCGACTTCGAGGACCCCGCCGTTCAGGCGCGCCTGTGCTACGAGGTCTGCCGCAAGCACAACAAGCCCGTAATAGTCATGGAGCCTGTCAGGGGCGGAAAACTCGCCGACATTCCCGAGCAGGGCAAGGCTATATTCGACGCTCTTCACGGCGGCAGCCCGGCGAGCTACGCGATACGCTACGCAGCGGATTTCGACGGCGTATTCATGGTGCTCTCCGGCATGAGCAGCCTAGAGCAGATGAACGACAACCTGTCGTTTATGAAGGACTTTAAGCCCCTGAGCCACGAGGAGAGACGGGCGATAGCGGAGGTCTGCGACGTTATACGCGCGACCCACACCATCCCCTGCACCGCGTGCCGCTACTGCACGGACGGCTGCCCCGAGCATATCCTCATCCCCGACCTGTTCTCGTGCATGAACGCAAAGCAGCTCTGCCGCGACTGGAACTCGGACTGCTACTATGAAGTCTACACCGAGAATCACGGCAAAGCGTCGGACTGCATCGGCTGCGGAAAGTGCGAGCACTCGTGCCCTCAGCACCTGCCCATACGCGAGCTGCTCAAGGAGGTTGCAAAAACCTTTGAGGGCGGAAAATAAACGCATACATAAATAAAAATAAAATCGGCCGCAGCAGGTTCGGTGCCTGTTGCGGTCGATTTGCATCTGTGCGGAGCGGCAGGTTTTGAGACCCCTTATGTTTTCGCGCAGACTATGCGGTCTGTAATTTTTATCCGTTTTAATATCAAGTAAGAACGCACTGCTCCGTGCCGTTACTGCCTGACCGTTATTATATAGCAGCCGGTGTTGTCCGGGGAGATGACTGCCGACGAGTAGATCTTCGGCATATTGACTTTTTCGCCGAGCTCCTGCCGCGAGATGAGATATCCGTCCGCCGCATACCACTCGCCCTTTTTGAGCGAGTCGATATATTTTTCGAGCGTCAGGCGATCGTTATATATTATCGCCGCATGGGGCTTGCCGACGTAGCGTATGTGCCACGGCTCGAATTTTATCCCCGTCGAGCTCTTTCCGTAGGACGGGTAGCGGATTATAAATCCGTATTTCCACGACTCGGAGTTTACGAACTGCCCCGCCTTGCTCTTGAGAAAGCCCTGCCCCGCGAAATATTTGACATAGACATCGAGTCCGAGCCCCGTCTGGTGCTCGCTCGTGCCGGGGGCTGCGGCAGTGGACGAATCCCTGCCGTAAAGCTCCTTTTGCTCCCGCGCGTCGCGGACGCTGCTCATGACAAGCAGCTTGCTGTCCGTCTTTTCCCTCACTGCGGCGGACAGCTCCGAATAGCTCTCTGCGGCGCAGGCGTTCATTATGACGCCCGTCTTTTTGTATTCAGCAAGCTCGGGCTCGTCCCCGTCCTTCAGGGGGTATTTTGAATTTACGAGCATCAGGCTCTGGTCGAACATCACGCGGGAATCGCCGCGCAGAGCGCCGACGCTCACCTCTTCGAGCTCGGGAGAAATCTTCGCAACGGTCACTTTTCGGGTGTTGAGCCCTAGATATTCCCCCGCCGTAAACCGCAGGTGCGGCTTCGCCGCAAGGACTGCGAGCAGCGCCGCCATGACCGCCAAAACGGAGATTATCAGCCCCGCGGAGACCCTCTTTCTAAGCTTATTTTTCATTTAGCCACCTCTTTATGCGCGCGTCTCAAGATATGGAATGAGCTCCGTTATGGCATACTGCGCGCCGGCGAGGCACATCGAAAAGAGCATGAGCACGCAGGTCATCAGGCAGGACGGAACATCAAGCTTTGCCTTTTCCGCATTCTTCGAAAAAGCGTGGACGAGCATCTCAATGCCGAGGGATATAAAGATAACAGGCCAGAATTTTATTACATCGAGGTAGTTGAAGCTCTTAATAAATGCGCTGAGTAAAAACATCACGCCGAATGTGACGAGGGTCAGACCGAGCGTCACCGAGCCTACACGCTTTGCCGCCATATTATTCATCCTCCCCTTCGTTATTCTTTCTCTCCAGTTCGCGCTTCTTGTGCGAGATGAGCTTTATTCCCACAACTATCAGTATGACGGCGACGGCTACCTGCGGAAGCTTATAGGAAATTTGGCTCAGGATCTCGGCGCCCGTATCGCTGAGCAGTCGGACAAGAACTCTGACTATTATCTGATCCCAGATAAGATAGGCTCCGGCTATTATCGCAACAATGCCGCCGACCTTTAAAACATTTGCGGAGGCAACTTTCTTAAAGCGCGGATCAGAGCGCACATTTTCGGGCATGGCGTTCAAGAAGAACAGGAAGTCGTCCTGAACCTTTGCCAGCTTATCCTCGGGCAGATGATATTTGTTCCATGCGTCGAAGAAGCTGTAGAACCACAGCACCGGAAGCACGAGCAGAAACGCCGGGGTGTCGGCCATCATGGCGAGTCCCGCTCCCGCGACGAGCGCGAGCATTATAACAAGTCCGCGCTTGACGAGACCTATATACATATGCGCGGCGCCCGGAATGAGCGAAAACAGGAAAAAGAGTATTTTATTCTTTTTGTTCATTATTATTTCCTCCCAAGTCAGAGATTTTCTGTTTGAATTCGCTGAAGCTCTCGTCGATAGATTGGCTTATCGAGCGGCTCTTGTCGTTCAGCTTCGACATATCTATATCATTTATCTTCGATATGTGCTTGAAAGCGCCGGAGAATATCATCACGAGCGCCGCGCATATCCCCGCGACCACTCTCACGGAATAGAGCAGCAGGTTATCCTGCCTGCGCTTCTCGCGGGTGTTCTCCCTTGCGGCGGCGGCGAGGATATCCTCGCTCATGCCGGCGGGCGGGTCGACAGCTGCCATATCGAGCGTCAAGCAGGCCATACGGTCGGCGCACTCGTCGCATTCGGCGATGTGCTCCATGACTTTTGCTTTTTCGCTCTCGCTCAAGCCGCCGCGCAGCAGGAGCGTTAATTTTTTATCGTCTGCGTGTGTCATTGCAGTATGACCTCCTTTAGATTTTCTCTGAGCATTTTCTTTGCTCTGTATGCCCGTGTCTGGACGGTTTTCAGCGGTTCGCCCGTTCGCTCGGCTATCTTTGACAGCGGCATATCCTCGCAGAAATACTCGACCGCCACGCTGCGGTAGGGTTCTCTCAACGCCTCGCACGCCGCTCTGATATCGCGCCCGAGCTGAGTGTTCATGTATTCGTCCTCGAGTCCCGGTGAAGCGCCCGCTCTGAACTCCAGCTCATCATCCTCCGCGGGCGACGTCCGCGACGCCGCGCTTTTCAGATGATCGAGGCACTTGTTCGTCGCTATCCTGCTAAGCCACGCGCGCTCGTTGCGCCCGTCAAAGCGATCCAAAGAGGAATAGGCGGACAAAAATGTCTCCTGTGTCAGATCCTCGGCGGTAAAGTAGTCGTTCGTCAGTCGGTAGCATATGCTGAAGACGAGCTTGCCGTAGCCGTCCATGAGCTCTTTTAACTTTTCTTCACGATCTATCTTTACCACCTCCCTTGCGCTTTCGTCAATAATAACGAGCTTTGAAAAATATGTACTTCAATTTTTTATATATAAAGCGACTGCCGCCGGATTTATATTGGTGTCCGGCGGCGGTTTTCATCTGAGATTTTCCGTTATCAGGGCAAAAAGTCTCTCCCTGTTTCCCTCGCCGACAAAGGAATTGTGCGGAGTTATGACGGCGTTCGGCAGCGTCCACAGCTCGCTGTCGGCGGGAAGCGGCTCCTGCTCAAACACATCGAGAGCGGCTCTGAGCCGTCCCGATTTGAGCTCGCTTATGAGAGCTTCGGTATCAATTATCCCGCCGCGCGAAATATTGACTATGACCGCCCCGTCTTTCATCGCGGAGAAAATTTCCCCGTCGGCGAGGTGCTCCGTCTCTTTGGTCAGCGGCAGGCAGAATATAATTATGTCACCCCCGCTTGCGGCGGCACGCAGCTCGCTTATCGGATAGATTTTATCAAAGCCGTCAACGCAGGGTCTGCGGCTCACGCCGATAATATCGCAGCCGAAGGCTCTGAACCTGTCCGCGCATTCGCGTCCGACGCTCCCGCAGCCGACGATGACAACGCGCTTTCCTCCGAGCTCCTCAAGTCCGCGGTGCTTCTCCCAGCGGCGCTCCGCCTGAGCTGCCGCAAAAAACGCCGTGCGCTTATAAAAGCCGAGCACGGAACAGACGGCGAACTCCGCCATGGGTGCGCTGTAAACCCCGCGGGCACTGAATACCTTTATACCGTGAGCTTCCATATAGTCCGCGGGCACGCGGTCAAGTCCCGCGCTCGTCAGCTGAACGGTTTTCAAAAGGGGGAATTTCTCCGGCGGGGTATAGAGAAACAGCCCGTTGCAGATGACAGCCTCTATCTCGCCGCAGGGGATATCCTCCGGCACCGGGACGCGCTCATCGGGCATGAAATATATTTCATATCCGAGCTTTTCGAGCTTTTCGGTTTCTTCGGGCGTTATTTTAAACGCGCCCGTCACAAGCAGCTTCATTTTTTCGCCCCCGTTATCTTTTTTATCTCGCGCACCACCCGCGCGACGGGCAAACCGACGACGTTGAAGTAGTCGCCGCTTATGCCCTCCACGAGCGTGCAGCCGAGCCCCTGTATGCCGTAAGCTCCGGCCTTGTCCATGGGCTCGCCGCTCGACACATAGTCCTCAATTTCGCTGTCGGAGAGCGGGAAAAATTTCACTTTAGTCGCCTCGCCGAACACGGTCTCTTCGCCGTTTGCCGAGATACACACTCCCGTGTAGACCGTGTGCTCCCTGCCCGAGAGGCGGCGCAGCATATCGTAAGCATCCTTTCTGTCGCGGGGCTTGCCGAGAATATCGCCGTCTATTGAAACCACCGTGTCCGCGCCTATTACGCAGTCGCCCGGTCGGCGAGCCGCCACGGGACGGCACTTCTGCGCCGCTACGGAGCAGACCTTCTCCTCGGGAGTATTGCCCTGCGGAATTTCCTCTACGCCCTCGACGTCTATTTCGAAGTCAACGCCGGCCGTCTCGAGCAGCTCTTTTCTGCGCGGCGAGGACGACGCAAGAACGGTTTTCATATCTCGCCCCTCCTGCGCAGCTGCGCGACTTTAAGTACGGCGGCCTGCGTTTTGCCGTCGCGTATCTCGTTGTTCATGACCATCTCAACCGCCTTTTCGAGCGGTATTCTCTCCGGCGCCAAAAACTCGTCGTCGTCGAGGTCAAGAGAAGTAAAGGACAGGTTTTTCGCCGCATACATATGGATTATCTCGCCGCAGTAGCCCGGTGTGGGATAGAATTTTCCGAGGTCGGTATATTGCTCCGCCACGGCTCCCGTCTCCTCGCGCAGTTCGCGCTTTCCGGCCTCAAACGGATCCTCGCCGTATTCGAGCTTGCCTGCGGGCAGCTCGAGCAGAACCTCGGAATAGGGATATCGGAACTGCCTGACAAACATTAGCTCGTCGTTATCGGTCAGCGCGGCAACCGTCACTCCGCCCGGATGCTCCACCACCTCGCGCAGAGCCTTTTTGCCGTTCGGCAGCTCGGCAGTGTCGGTGCGGACGTTGATTATCCTGCCCTTATAGATGTACTTTTTCTCAACTGTTTTTTCATCAAGCTTCATTATAATAAGCCCTCCGTTCAGGTCTTATCCCGCGAAAAAATAAATATTATTTTTCGGGGGTGATTTTTTGAAATATATTTTCACGCCCTGCGAGCCGGACTACGCATATATAAAGAAAAGCGTAGACTCTCTGCAGGCGGAATATCCGTTTTTGAAAACCGAAATAATCGGCCGAAGCGTCTGCGGGAGAAAGCTGTTCGCCGTCCGCTTCGGCAGGAGCGCGAATCCCGTGCTCATAGCGGCGTGCTTTCACGCGCAGGAGCGGCTGACGGCGCTCGTGACGCTGAGATTTATCGAGCGGCTGTGCCTGAGCGCAAAAAACAGGCAGACTATGTGCGGGATAGACGTAGGCGGTGCGCTGAGCCGACGGGAGATAATCTTCATCCCGTGCGTCAATCCCGACGGGGTCGAGATAGCTCTGCACGGTGCCGAATCCGCGGGAAAATTCAAAGAGAGCGTCGAGCGGGCAATGAGCGGGAGCCGCGACCTCTGGAACGCAAACGCCCGCGGAGTCGATTTGAATCACAACTTCAACGCCGGCTGGGATGTCTCAAAATCGCTCGAGATATCGGCGGGGATAACCGCGCCCGCGCCGAGGCGGTTCGGCGGCTATGCGCCCGGGAGCGAGCCGGAGGTAACAGCTCTTGTGCGGCTGTGTCTGAGGCGTATGCCGCGCACGGCTGTAGCCCTGCACAGTCAGGGGGAAGAGATATATTTCGAATACGGGGGGCATACCCCGGAGCGCGCGGAGCACCTGGCAAAAATCTTCGCCGCGTCAAGCGGTTATACTCTCGTAAAAAACGCGGGGCTCGCCTCGCACGCGGGCTTCAAGGACTGGACGACACAGGCGCTTGGGATACCGTCGTTCACGTTTGAGCTGGGAAAGGGCGAGAATCCCCTGCCGCCGAGCGACCTCGAGAGCGTGTATAAAAGCATTGAGGAGACGTTGGTGCTCGCCTGCGTGATGTGAAATCATTTCTTTGAAAAAGCCCGTTTGATTTTTTTGCCCCAGACCTCGAAGATAACCACGCTCTCGCGCAGATATCCGCGCACGGGAGTCGGCGACGGCGCGGGGATGAGGCTGAATTTTTCGAGACCCGAGTCCCGCGCTATAAGTCCCGCACGAAACAGGTGATAGGTATTCGAAAGTATGCCGACAGAGGCGTTTTCGGGTGCGTTTTCTTCAATGATTTTCTTGCAGTTTAAAAAATTTTCGTAAGTCGTGCGGGCTTTGTCCTCAAGGAGCACACGCGAAGGCTCAATTCCGTCGGCGACAAGCCCGTTTTTTATCGCCTGCGCCTCGCTCACGGTCTGTTCGGCGCGGAAGTTGCCGCCCGTGCCTATCGCTATACATGAGGGGTATTTTTTCAGATATTCCGCCGCCGCGTCTATTCGCGCCCGAAGATCCGCACGCGGAGTGTCGCCGTCCACGCGCGAGCCGAGGATTATCAGCACGCCGCAAGGCACGGATGCGGTATTTCTCTTGGCAGCGACCGACGCCGCAATGACCGCGGCGCAGTGGAGCAAAAATGCGGCGAGTATCGCAGAAATAATATATAAAGCCGTCAAAAAAGCACCCTCTTTCTTGAGGTAATGGGGAGTATGCGGCGGGGACAAGCAATAATTTGCGGCGCAGTTTCAAGAGGCACACCGCAGGGGCAGCTTTGTTCGCCCGCAAAAATACAGCGGCTGACGTATATTGAACCGTGTAAAGGCGAATATTATCCGCCCGAGGTTTATGCGGCAGCTTGTGGCTGTTCGCTTTGTAGGGGTCGGCGACTCGACGACCCTTTGACGCGTCAGCGTCACCGAAAAGCTATTCATTTCGCCCGTGTCGTGTAATACGCTCTCTGATTGAAGCTTGCCCTCTGTGCTGTCGCGTGAGCGACACGATGTAATGCCGTAAAATCTACCCGCTACCTACCTTAACTAAATATTTTGTCTGTTGCAGCGTTTCGGCATTTTCTTTTTATTTGAAAAAGAAAAGCAACCTCAGGGCTGCGCCCCGAGACCCCGGCAACACCGCGCTGTAGCACCAAGCTCGCGACTATCAACAAGTAGCTCGGCACATTTGCCCGTAAACTCGCTTTGCTCAAACAATACGGGCTCGTGCGTCTTGCTTCGCAAGCCGTTCCCTCGCCATTCTAAAAGAGTCTTCAAACACTGCGGCACGGCTATTGAAGGTCTGATTACAAAAATTTGTTGAGTCGCTCGCTTCTACTTTGCAATTGATAGGCGAACAAAGTTCGCCCCTACGGTCTGCAAAATGAGCTTTTCCGAAGGTTTCATGCCGCTGTCGCGGCATCGGTGCGTCGAGGTCGCCGCACCCCACAAGTTGCAATATTGCACCCGTAAAGCCCGCTTTATATGAATTACAGTTCTTTTAAATAAAAGCGGTTCATTGTGCCGTGCGGGGTTGAACAGGGCTTTTCGATCTGATGAAAGCCTGTTTTTTCATAGAGCTTCAGAGCCGCCGACAGATTCGTGTGGGTCTCGAGATAAAGATTTTTATATCCCGCTGACCTTGCCCAATCCTCGGCTATCTGCATCAGCCCTTTTCCGCAGCCTTTTCCTTTGACGGAATCGTCCAGATAAAGCTTCTGAAGCTCCGCGCAGTTTTCTATCCCGTCAAATTCGGCAATGCCGACACCGCCGATAACCTGTCCGTCTGCGGAGAGTGCGACAAAATAGGCGCGCCCTGACGGGCTGCTGTTATAATATGCGCTCAGATGATCCAGCTCGGGGTCAAAATACGCCGTTCCCGGGATATCCAGATGAAACTTTTCCAGATTCGCGCGGATTATTTCGGCGATTCGCTTATCATCTGCGGGTTCTATTTTTCTGTAGTTCAGCATGGCAGTCGTCTCCGCAAATCAATATTTACTCTTCTATCATCGGCTTGAGATTTTTGTATTCCTCCTGCGCAAATGCGCGGGCGCTCTCTTCGAGCGGCTGGGCTGAATACCCCTCGCTATTCTCGTGACCGTCGATGTAGTTCAATGAATTGTCGCGCCAGCTGCGCGCGGTGTCAAAATACGCGGTCTTTGATATCTCCGAGTTAAAATCAATGTTTTTTGCCAGATAATACTGGTATGCGTGATATGTCTCGTGGAGTATCGTTACAGTAACATCCCGGGCGCTGTCCTCCCGCATGTGTTCGATGTCGACTACTATTTCATTCTTTTCGTCATCGTAGTAACCGAGAGTGACGAGGTCTATCCTGCCGGACACAACCGAGACCTTCGGTATTCCGAGCTTTTCCGCCTCGTAGTTTGAAAGCAGCTGAATAAGCGTTATGCGCTCTTCACTGCTGCACTTTGTCCATTCGTCCTCGCAGAATTTCTTCAAAAACGAGGGCGTTTCCTCCTGCACCTGTTCCTGAGCGGCGACCGACTTTGTGTCCGGCGTGTATTTGCGGGGCTCAAAATCATAGACAAAAAGCGAAAATATTCCCGGCACCAGAAACACTATCGCCGACACTGTAACAAAAAATCTCATGGCGCGTATATCGTGCCGCTTCTCGTCGTGGGCGGCGCCGCGCGAGCGTTCGCCTCTGCGCAAAATTATGCCGAAAACCGCGGTGAGCATCGCCGGCACGCACAGAAGAATAACAGCCGTCACCGGGTGATACTGCGAAAACACCGCCATGAGCAGAAGTCCGACCGGGAATAGATTGGCAAAAATTTCAAACCTGTTTCCCCGGCAGCCGAATCTCATGGGGACGATATTTTCCCATAGAAGAAGGAAACCCGCATATATGCTTATCACCAGAGAGAACTGCACGGAGGTTTTGCTCTCCGGATAATACAGGCTCGTCCTGCAATAAGCCGCAGCAAAAATGAACGTGAACGGGATCGCTATGCTCAGTCTGCACAGGGCGGACTTGAACTGCCTTTCCGTTATGTCCTTTATTTTTGTCATAACTCCTCTGTCCCCTCGGTTATCAGAGTCCTTTTTCTCGCCTCGTCTATCACATTCTTGTTCTCTTCGCTTAAATCGAGATAATCGTCCGGCGCACGCAGCGCTTCGTCGATTATGAACCGCAGCGACCAGCGGTCGGAGTAGTCCTTTGCGCTGTCGTCGCGGTAGGGGTTGTTTTTAAGCAGGCTTAAAAGCTCTTCGGTAAGCTCCGTCTCGTTGAGGCGAATGAGCCGCCGGAAGAGAAAGACGAGGCTGTATTTATAGGTGTTCAGCTCGCCGAAAATCGCAGTTCGCAGCTCGTCATCCGTTTTAAGCGTATCCGTAAGGCGGCTTTTCATCTTTCTGTGCATAAGAAAGCGGCAGCAGATGCGGGAAGCGGCGGCAGACTGCGCGCGGTCGGCTTTTGCCTCGCCGCAGTCGGCTATTACGCCGTCTATGAGGGCGTGCGCCGAATCGGGGGCGGTCACGCACAGCTCCTCGATTTCGGCGCAGAGCTGTTTTTCTTCGCTCAGAAAATCTCTCATATTTTCTCCCCGCCCATCTCGGCATAGCGACGCACGATAGACTTGAAGTGACGCCCCTTTTCCTCAAAATTTTTATATTTGTTGTAGCTCGAAGCGGCGGGTGAGAGCAGGCAGGTGCAGCCCGGGCGAGCAATACTCAGAGCCGCGCGCACAGCGCCCTCCATGTCCTCCGCGATAATTATCTTCTTTTCGCTCCCGTTCTGCGCCATGTGCATACCGATGGTATGCCCGGTGTCCGGCAGGCAGACGAGATTTCTTATATTGCTCTTTTCCAGAGCCTTTTCAAATGCCGAATAGTCGAGCCCTCTGTCCATTCCGCCGAAAATCAGCGTATCGACGTCTCCGAGCGCCTCGACGGCGCACATGACGGAATGCGGGATAGTCGCTATGCAGTCGTTGACGAACTTTATGCCCTTGACGGTAGCAAAAAATTCCATTCTGTGCTCTATGCCCTCGTAGTCTTTAAGCGCCCTCATGATATCCTCATCGGATACGCCGCAGCGCCTTGCGGCCTCGGCCGCGAACATACAGTTCTGGATATTGTGCTCGCCCAAAAGATGGGGGTTTATGTCGCGGTACTTCTCGGCATCGGGAGTGTTTACGCTGACTCCGACCGCCTCGCCCGGATATTCTGATAGGTCGAAGAAGCCGTCGAGCCCCTGATCCGCGTTATATATAAACGTATCTCCCTCGCCCTGATTGCGCACTATATTGAGCTTCGCGCCGACATAGCATTCGAAGCTGTCATAGTGGTCGAGGTGCTCGGGATATATATTTGTCAGCACGGCAATATGCGGCGAACGGGAAGTAAATTCAAGCTGGTGCGACGACATCTCGATAACCGCTGTTTCGCCCGCGCAGTCCTCGAGGCTGTCAAACACGGGATATCCCATGTTGCCTATCAGGCACGCCTCTTTTCCGGCGGCGCGGAGCATGGAATAAATGAGCGTGGAGGTGGTGGTCTTGCCCTTTGTGCCCGTTACTCCAACGCAGTTGAAGCCCGAATAGCGAAGAAAAAGATCGGTCTGGCAGGTTATCTCCACGCCCTGCGGTCTCTTCCAATGCAGCAGCGGCACACCGGGTGCCTTTATGACCGTGTCGGCTCGGTTTATGGCGTCAAGATAGCCGTCGCCGCAGATAAGCTCAACATTCGGGTCGTCGATTTCGACCTGCTTCGCGTCCGCGATTATCAGCTTCTGCTCGGGCAGGTAGCGGCGGATAAAATTATAGGTCGAGTGACCCTCGCGCCCCATGCCGAGCAGGACTATTCGTTTATTTTTAAGATAATCAATCAGCTGTTGATACATATTCAAACATCCTCTTTACGCACCCGTCAAATTTTTTCGGGATAAGATTTTCCTCGTTGAAGCCCGTGAGCAGAGAGCTGTCCGCGCGGGCGGTGTTTTTTTCGCAGAAGCGGCGCAGGAGGGCGGGCATAGGTGTCCCGCTCTTTCTGTATTTCTCCGCCGTTATTTCGAGCGCGAGCACAACCTCGTCCGCCGTGCCGACGCATTCGAAGGGCTTTACTCCCGTGAAGCCGCATAGGCCGTCAAAATCCGCTTCAAGCTCGGTTTTGTCGAGCATATCGCAGCCGAAAATGCTTTTCAGCTCCTCGGGAGAGAGGAACGGCGAGAGCATAACGGCGACAAACAGGCACTTCGGACATTCGCAGCACCAAATATTTTTCTTGCTTCCCCTGTTGCAGCTGCGGAATATCGCGTGATACTGCTTATACAGCGCGAACTGCTTTGCGATTTGCAGCTCGCAAAACGGGCGCAGGAGGCTGAAATACACGGCGCTTTGAGGGAAGCTGCGGCGGCGGAATTCATCGAAATCCCGCTCAAACTCGAATGACTTCGAATACTGGTGATTGACGCTCTCCCCTCCTATATTCGATTCGTTGGCGCTCGACTCGTTCGAGAGAATAACATCGTCGGCGCCCGTTATAAAGCCCGCATACATCGAGAGAAACGCGACGACGGACGAAAACGGAGTGTGACCGTTTAAAAAGCCCTCGGCGTTGCGCTTCAAAAGCTCGGGATCTATCGTGCGGTAGAGCTTGATTATCCTGTCCTCGCCGTAGCCGCCCGCCAGGACGCACTGCGTGCGAGCCGGCTGGTCGTTGACGGTGAAAAAGCGAAGCTTGTCGCCGAACGGGCGCAGAAGCTCCGTTGTGACCGCCGAATCCTTACCGCCGCCGACGGGGACTATCTCCAGCCCCGACGAAGCATAGCTTTCGCATTTCGGGATTTTCCGAGGCTCCGGAGCCTCTATATTTACAAATGAAGCCATATCGGTTTTTATGCCGTTTCTGTAAAAGAACTCGCCGAGGCCGTTGAACCAGAGCTTTTTGAAAAATTCAATATCCTTTGCGCTCAGCTCGCCGCACTCCACTCTGAAATTCGACGGGCAGGCGCATTTCCAATAGCTGACCGCCTCCGCAAGGCCTATGAAGAAAACCATTCTTCTCGCGTAATCCGACGAGGGGGAATTGAATATATCGAGACTTTTTCCGTCTATCCTTGTCTGCGGATGAAATTCGCACAGACCGGGGATTGAAAAATCAAAGCTCAGGTGCAGCCCGTCATCCTTTTCGCTTATCGAATAGCCGCGGTAGACAAACTGCGGATATTTTCGGCGAAGCTCCTCAAAGCGTCCGCTCATAGCAAGACCTCTTTCTGCATAGATATAACCGCGGACGCCGCACGGCATCCCGATTCACGGTAGATTATATCAGAAAAAAAGTCAAAATTCAATCAAATACGCTTGACATCGGCAGGGCTGTGCGCTATACTGTCGGGAGCGATAGGGGAGTAATCGGCGCACTTTCGGGCGCGGCAGGGTCAACATACTGATTTATATCTGGTTCTGCTTTGGAGAGGCTTTTGTCTCTTTAATTGATGAGACTTATCTGCGCAAAGGGCGCAGGTGGGTCTTTTTTTATTCCCTGCCCCGTAAAAACGGAGGAATCAACATGGGTTTAGCTGAACTTTTCATTCTCGCCGTCGGGCTTGCGATGGACGCATTCGCCGTCTCGATATGCAAGGGCGTGTGTCTTAAAAAGGCGAGCCTCGCTCAGAGCGCGGCGGTAGGCGCATATTTCGGGATTTTTCAGGCGGGAATGCCGATAATCGGTTATTTCCTCGGCACGGGCTTCGCCGACAGGATAGAGCGCTACGACCACTGGGTGGCGTTCGCACTGCTGCTCGTTTTAGGCGGCAAGATGTTCATAGAGAGCTTCAAAAAAGAGGATGCAGAGAGCACGGCCGCCGGAAACGACCGCGACGAGCTGAAATTCACAAAGATGCTCGTTCTCGCAATAGCGACGAGCATTGACGCTCTCGCAGTCGGAATAACCCTCGCGTTTTTAAAGGTCAACATCTGGGCGGCCGCCGCGTTTATAGGCGCGGTAACCTTCATAATTTCCGCAGCGGGAGTCAAGATAGGCCATGCGTTCGGCGAGAAATACACGAACAAAGCGGAGCTTGCCGGCGGAATTATTCTAATGGCGATAGGCGTAAAAATACTCCTTGAGCATCTCGGGGTCATAAGCTTTTAAAAAACATCCGCAGAGGGCGAAAGCTCCCTGCGGATGTTTTCGGTATATAAACCGTCGAGATTCTTCTCTGTGACCTCTTTTCGACGCGGAGTATAATAAAAGTTCCTGTTGACAAGCGCGTAGGAACGATATATAATACTTCAAAAACGAACTGTCTAAATTTGAATTGAGGTGTTATGATGAATATTAATATAGACTTCCCGAAAAAGCTGGCGACAGCGTACAACGCGGTCTGCAAGCCGCTCTGCCGCGAGCTGAACATTCCGCAGACAGCGTTTGATATCCTGATGTTTTTAGCGAACAATCCGGATTACAGCACCGCGGGCGACATAGTGAACATCAGAAAGATAAAGGCGAATCTCGTCTCCGTCAATGTCGAGAGGCTTGCAAACGAGGGATATATAGAGCGAACCGCCATAGAGGGCGACAGGCGAAAAATTCGCCTCTCGCTGACCGAGAAGGCTCTGCCGACCGTAGAGCGCGGCAGGCAGCTGCAACAGGCTTTTTTCGATGTGCTGTTTGAAAACACGACGGACGAAATGAAAAAGAATTTCACGGAGACGGTGAAAATAATAGACCGCAATCTCGACGGGATTCTAAAAGGGTGAGATAAATGAAAATTTTCATAACGGTGCTCGTGACATTTTTTGCAGGCATGGGCGCGGGGCTCGGCACGGGCTTTGCGGGCATGAGCGCGGCGGCGGTCATAAGTCCCATGCTGATAACCTTTCTCGATATGGATCCGTATACGGCAGTCGGCATAGCGCTCGCATCGGATGTGCTCGCAAGCGCCGTCTCGGCCTACACCTACGGAAGAAAAAAGAACCTCGATATCAAAAACGGGCTTATCATGATGGCGACGGTTCTGACCTTTACCGTCGTCGGCAGCTATCTCGCAAGCCTGCTCCCGTCGGCTGCCATGGGCGGTTTTTCGGTCGTAATGACATTCCTGCTCGGAGTCAAATTCATCGTCCGTCCGGTTATGACGACAAAGGAATCGATGGAAAAAGTTCCCGCGAAAAAGCGCGCGATACAGTCCGTTATCTGCGGAACTTTAATCGGGCTTATCTGCGGCTTTGTCGGCGCGGGCGGCGGCATGATGATGCTGCTTATTCTCACATCCGTCCTCGGCTACGAGCTCAAGACCGCAGTCGGCACAAGCGTATTCATAATGACCTTCACCGCCCTCACCGGCGCTGTGTCGCATTTTGCGATAGGCGGTATGCCCGACCTCACGGTGCTTCTGCTCTGCGTCGCGTTCACGCTTATCTGGGCGCGTATCGCCGCGGTTATAGCCAACAGGGCTCAACCCAAAACTCTCAACCGCGCGACGGGCGTTGTCCTTGTCGTGCTCGGAGCAGTCGTGTTCGCGTTCTCGCGGATAAAGTAAGAATTTTTTCCGCTTATTTTAAGGGGATTTTTCTTGCCCGTTTCCGCTTGACAACAGTCTCGGCGGTTATATAATTAGAATGTTCGCCTGCGGGTGTAAAGACACAAAGGGGTAACCGAAAATGGAAAAAGATAAATCGTTTCTCGGCACGCAGCCGGTCGGAAAGCTGCTTTTTAAGCTATCGCTTCCGACGGTCATAGCGCAGATAGTCAATATGCTCTATAACATAGTTGACCGCATATATATCGGGCATATGCCCGTCGACGGCGGCCTTGCGCTGACGGGAGTCGGCGTTTGCCTGCCGATAATCATGATAATCTCGGCTTTCGCCGCATTTGTCAGCGCGGGCGGCGCGCCCAGAGCGTCCATATCCATGGGCAAGGGCGACAACGACTCGGCGGAAAAGATTCTCGGCGGCTGCTTTTTCATGCAGATAATAATATCCGCCGTGCTGACTTCCTTGCTGCTCATCTTCAGCCGCGACCTGCTTCTCGCCTTCGGCGCGAGCGAAAATACTATCGAATACGCAGTTGACTACATGAGCATATACGCCTTGGGTACGGTGTTCGTCCAGCTGACCCTCGGCATGAATGCGTTTATTACGGCGCAGGGCTTTGCGAATATCGGCATGGTGACGGTTATGATAGGCGCCGTGTCAAATATAGTGCTTGACCCGATATTTATTTTCGGGCTCAATATGGGCGTCAAGGGCGCGGCGCTCGCAACGGTTATCTCGCAGTGCGTCTCGTGCGTCTGGGTCGTGGCGTTCCTCTTCGGCAAAAAGACTGTTCTGCGTTTAAAGGCTAAGAACTTCTTCGTCTCGCCGAAGCTTATTCTGCCCTGTCTTGCGCTCGGACTTGCGACATTTATAATGCAGTCGAGCGAGAGCGTTATCTCTGTCTGCTTCAACTCGTCTCTGCTGAAATACGGCGGCGATATCGCCGTCGGCGCGATGACGATACTGACGAGCGTCATGCAGTTTGCCATGCTGCCCATGCAGGGCATATCTCAGGGCTCGCAGCCGATTATCAGCTACAACTACGGAGCCGGAAACAGCGAGCGGGTCAAAAAGACCTTCAAGCTCCTGCTCGGCGTTTGCCTGACCTATTCGTTCCTGCTCTGGGGTCTTATCGAGCTGTGCCCGCAGGGCTTTGCAAAAATGTTCTGCTCCGATGCGGCACTTATAGACTTTACCGCTAACGCTCTGCGTATATACTGCGCCGTGCTCTGCCTGTTCGGAATACAGATGTCCTGCCAGATGGCGTTCGTCTCGATCGGCAGCGCGCTGTGCTCGATATCGGTTGCGGTCGTTCGCAAATTCGTCCTGCTCCTGCCGCTGATATATATCATGCCCATGCTCGCTTCCGACAAGACGATGGGCGTTTATATGGCGGAGCCCGTCGCGGACGTTATAGCCATAACCTTTACCTCGATCCTCTTCGCCGTGCAGTTCGGCAAGGCCATGAAGAAGCTCGAGGGACGGAAAAAAGAGGGTGTGTAACATGACGGACGGGATAAAAATACGTGCGGCATCGCCCGAGGACGCGCCCGCGCTGCTGAGAGTCTATGCCCCGTATGTTAAAAATACGGCGATAACATATGAATACGACGTGCCGAGCGTCGATGAATTTAGCAAAAGAATAGAAACGACGCTCAAAAGATTCCCGTATCTCGTGCTCGAGAGGGGCGGCGAGATTATCGGCTACGCCTATGCGGGTCCGCTCCATTCTCGCCCCGCATACGACTGGTCGGTAGAAACTTCCCTCTATCTCTCCGAGGATGTCCGCGGCGGCGGACTCGGCAGGCTCCTCCACGATGCGCTCGAAAACGTGCTGCGCGAGCAGGGCTTTCTCAACATGAACGCCTGCATAGCCTATCCCGAAAAAGAGGACGAATATCTGACGAGAAACAGCGCAGAGTTCCACGCGCATCTCGGCTACCGCATGATAGGCGGATTCACGAAGTGCTCGTATAAATTCCGCCGCTGGTACGGCATGGTCTGGATGGAGAAGCTGATAGGCGAGCACCTTGAAGATCAGCCGCCCGTAACGCCGTTTCCGCAGATAAGAGAGGTTATCTTTGAGAAATACGGAATAGAATAAAAATACGCGCCCCGAGAGGGGCGCTCCGTAATGAAGTGCGCCTCAGTTATATTCGCCTGCGGCAGTTTAATCGGCGAATATAATATCACGAAAGCCGGCAGGCTTTCATTTCACTTTCCGAAAGGAAAATATCACTCCGGGCAAAGCCCGGAATATCACTTTTGTCCATGGGCACAGCGAGCTTCGGATTTTGTTACCAAAATCCCTTATGGATTTTTTTTGGATAGTACAAAAAGAAGGCGGCACAAATTTTGTGCTGCCTTCTTCCTTATGCAGCCTCTCTTGAAAGATTGCTCTTTCGAGGCGCGTACCGCTTTTTACGGGTTGCGGTTTCCCCTATTCCTAAGCCTTAATTACCCTCAGGCAGATAAAGATTACTTATTTAACCTTTATCTGCCAGTATGCGATATAATCTCTCTCGTAGGTGTAGGTGATATGGATAGTGTCACCCTTGACAACGACTGCGGGATAAGAATACTCCGCAAGACCTTTTTCGAAAGTCTTTATCTTGGTGAAGGTCTTACCGTCGTCGGTAGAAACGGAGAGAACAAGAGGAGTACGGATGCCGGGAGCACCGATATTGTTATAAGCCAAGAAAATTCTGCCCTGGTCGTCGGTGTCGAGGTCGATGCCGCTGTTGTTGCTGGGAAGCTTGGTGGCATAAGCTCTGCACCAGGTCTTACCGTTATCGTAAGAATCGCTGCGATAAATCTTTCCGACCTTTGTTCTTGTAAGCATATGAACAGAGCCGTCGGCGGACTGCCACAGGGTGGGCTGAATCATCGGTACCTTGAAGCATATGCAGTACTTCGAGTCAACGTTCTCTGTTCTGGTCCAGGTCTCGCCGTCGTCGTTGGAAATGTCAACGAAGGCTCTCCACTCGCCGTCTATCTCGGTCGAAGCGGGTGCAAGAACAGTGCCGTCCTTAAGTCTGATGGGCTTGTTCTTGACGGGGCCTCTGCCGCCGCTGTTGTCGCCGGGGACAAGCTCCTTGGGAGTGCTCCAGCTTCTGCCGTCGGTCGAGGTTGCATAATAGGTCTGCCAATAATCGGTATCCTTGCCGACCTTGAAGTAAAGAATGACGGTGCCGTCCTCCTTCTGGAACAGAACGGGGTTCCAGTGAGCTATTTCGGCAGCTGCGGAAACAACGACGGGCTCGCTCCAGCCGTCCTCTTCGGTACGCACCGAGGTGTAGATATTGACGTCGTTCTTCTTTTCGGACGAGCCGCCGAACCATGCCGCGATAACAGTGCCGTCATCAAGAGGCAGAACGGTGGATGCGTGGCAGGAATCGGTTATCTTCTTGTCGAAGATCATTTCTTTCTTCTCGGAGATAATGATACTGTCTTTTGAGCTTTTTGCCATACCTATGCTTGCCAAGGTAAACATGAGGCAGACCGCTACGAGAACCGATAAAATTCTCTTGAACATTTTACTTCCTCCTAAACAAATTTCCTATATTATGCCGTGTTTTCACATTCAATCAAGAGGGTGTTGAAAGAACGAAAACCACGCAAAAGCCTAAATAAAGCATCACTTGATTTTTATCTGCCAATAGACGATATAATCTCTTTCATATGTATAAGTGATGTGTACGGTGTCGCCTTTGACGACGACTGCGGGATACGAATACTCGGCCAAACCTCTTTCAAAGGTCTTTATCTTGGTGAAGGTCTTGCCGTCATCGAGAGAAACGGCGAGGGTCAGAGGAGTTCTGATTCCGGGGATTCCTACGGGATTGTAGGCCAGGAATATCCTGCCGCTGTCATCGGTGTCAAGATCTATACCGCTGTTGTTGTTCGGCAGGTTGGTTGCATATGCTCTGCACCAGGTCTTGCCGCCGTCAAGGGAGTCACTCCTGTATATTTTGCCGAGCTTTGTTCTGGTGAGCATATGGACGGAGCCGTCCTTGGACTCCCAAAGCGTGGGCTGGATCATGGGAACCTTGAAGAAGCCTAAAAAGCTGGAATCGATAACGGAGGTTTTGCTCCAGGTTTTGCCGTCATCGGTCGATATGTCGACAAAAGCCTTCCATTTGCCGTCTATCTCGGTCGAAGCGGGGGCGAGAACAGTACCGTTTTTGAGTCTTATGGGCTTGTTCTTGACGGGGCCTCTGCCGCCGCTGTTGTCGCCGGGAACAAGCTCCTTGGGAGTGCTCCAGCTTCTGCCGTCGGTCGAGGTTGCATAATAGGTCTGCCAATAATCGGTATCCTTGCCGACCTTGAAGTAAAGAATGACGGTGCCGTCCTCCTTCTGGAACAGAACGGGGTTCCAGTGGGCTATTTCGGCGGCCGCAGAAACAACTATAGGCTTGCTCCAGCCGTCTTTCTCGGTGCGCACCGAGGTGTAGATGTTGACGTCGTTCTCCTTTTCGGACGAGCCGCCGAACCACGCTGCGATAACCGAGCCGTCATCAAGAGGCAGAACGGTGGAGGCGTGGCAGGAATCCGTAATTTTCTCGGTGAATATCCACTCTTTTTCTGCCGAGACGATAATCTTCTTGGGGTCGGTTTCGACCTCGACGGGTGTATCGTCCGTTTTCGGGGGCGTAACGGTCGAACTGCCGCCGGCTGAGGGCTTTGCCGTGCCGGCAGGCTTAATGTTTATGTTATTGTTTCTGTCTGCGGGCGCGGGAGAGGCGGTATTGTCGCCGTTTTCCGCAGGGACGGCCGTCTCGGACGGAGCGGTCGTGTCATCGTTTGCGGGCGCGGCAATGACATCCGAAACGGTGTCTGCCGCAGTGGTGCCTTCTGCTGCGGTGGTGTCGCCGTTTCCGTCGGAGGAGCAGGCTGCGCAGGACAAAATCATCAGAGCCGCAATTGCTAAAGCTAAAAATCTTTTCATTCCACAAATCTCCATAGAATCTCTTTTTTGTTTTCCGGTTATTCAATGCCTTGAGGCTGCGGATATTCATTATCTGCGCCGCGCAAACGGCAGCACAGACCGACAGCCATCCTTGCACCTCTAAACATTATACATCTTTACGGCGGAAAATGTCAACTTTTTTTGTTGGTTTTTGACTAAAAAGCAGCCGGATTTGTTCAATTTTTTAAAATAAATTATAAATAGCCAATTTACATATTATGCTATACAAATACCTGTGTTTTGCATTAATATGCACACAATATGTATGGGTGCGGCGGACAACTGCCTTTTTGTAAAAGCAAAACGCACCTCCCGCATTTTTGTGTCGGACGGCGCGTTTTGATATGCAAAATCTTTTATTTGTAGTTCCCGATGACCTCTTTGTAGAACTCTATCGCCTCGCCTATTGCGGCAAGGTCGATATTTTCGTCGACGCTGTGGACGCTGTTAAACTGCTGATTGTCTATGTCTATCGGCGCAAAGCGCAGGGTGCACGGGCAGACGTCGCACAGCCAGCGGGCGTCGGTGCCTGCCGCGAGAACGAACGGAGCAACCGCGGCGTGCGGGAACGTCTTGCGCGCGCAGCGGCAGACATACTCGAAAGCCTTGCTCCCCGTGTCCGCGGGGCAGTGGAACTCATGTCCGTCGGCAGGCTCTGTTATCTCGAGCGAATATTTCTTTGCGAGCGCCCGTATCTTCTCCATGTCGGCCTCAAGGTCGGCCTCGTCGATATATCTTATCAGCGCGCTCGCCGAGCACTCGTTGTCGCGCGGGGTCTCGCCCTTTTTCGACTCGATGCTGCCGAAAGAGCAGGTCGTGCCGAGCATGGCGGCGGCCTGACCGTTTATTTTGGGCATGAGCTTTACGAGCAGCGGCTCAAAGCACCACAGGTTTGCAAAAATAAATCTCAGAGGGAAGCTCATATAGGGCATGAGCGAGGTGAACATCTCGCGCACCTGCGCGGGCATTTTTACAGTAAGCTTGAGCGACGAAACCTCGGCTATAAACTTCGAGACGCGGGTCACGGGGTTATCCGTGAGGACAAAGCCTTCGGTGTCGCCCTGAACGGCGCGGACATTCATTCTGTGGTATCCCTTTTCGTGGACGGCTATCATGGCGCACTTGCAGTCTATTCCGTTTATCGGCGCGCCGATAACTCCGCCGCCCTCGTCTATGGCGAACTCGAATTCTATGCCCTGCTCCTCAAAATATTTAACGGCCTCATGTATGCCGTCGCCGAAAACCTCCTCGTTGTGGCCGGAGGCTATGTATAGATTGCAGGCGGGCTCAAAGCCTTCCGAAAGCAGCTCTTCCGCGGCGGTCATCTCCGCAAAGAGCGGAGTCTTTGTGTCCACGGTGCCGCGTCCCCAGAGCTTTCCGCCCTCTATCTCGCCGAATTTCGCGTGGCTCCATTCGCCCGCTGCGGCGACTACATCGTGGTGCGACATGAGCAGGATGTTTCGGTTTCTGTCCCGTCCCGGTATTTTATATACCCAGCAGTCCTCGCTGAAATATTTTATCTCGGCGCGCTCATGCAGCAGCGGAAACAGCTCCCTGACCGCCGCGCGGAGCTTCGAAAACTCCGTGTCGTCATATATTTCGCGGGACGAGACCGTTTGACACTCTACCATTTTCATCAGCCGTTCGCCGTTTTCCGTGTCCTCACGCTCTGTCGTATAGACCGGCTTTTTGCCTATAGGCTCCGCCTTTTTTGCGGCGAGCGCGGTCCTTATCAGCAGTATGCCGACAAAGATAACCAGAGCCGCCAATACCGCAAGAAAAACATAAAGTCCCATGCTTGTTCACCCTTTCTCGTGATGTCCTGATTTTATCATATTCCGCCCGCTCTTGCAACTTGACTTTTCGGCATATTAAATGATAGAATAAGAGTAACCCCGGTGCTGCCCGACAGGTCGGCACGGAAAAAAACAAAAAAACGGAGGGATTCGGTGAGCAAAGAGGGAACTACGGGCAGGAAGATTCACTGCGCCGTATGCGGACGCACTTTTGACGCGGCCGCGGACAAATGCCCAAACTGCTCGGCTCCCGCATCGCTGTCGCAGACGGTGGCGGAGCCAAGGGAAGAGAAAAGAGAACCTGTGTTCGTGTGCACGATATGCGGTCATACCTATGACGGGGACGCCGCGCCCGAGCGCTGCGAGAACTGCGGAGTAGGCGGCGAGCTTATCGAGGAGCGCCGTCCCGCACCGACAAGGACATGGATATGCACCGTCTGCGGGCTTAAAATCAAAGGCGAAAATGCGCCCGGAAAATGCCCGAAATGCAAGTCTCCCGCCGAGCTGTTCGCGGCTCAGAAGGACGGGATAGCCCGTATGCGCTGCTCGATATGCGGCTTTGAAACAGAGGGCGACACCGCGCCCGAGCGCTGCGAGAACTGCGGGGTGGACGGAGAGCTGTTCGAGCCCGTGAAAAACTGACGGAGAGACAAAAATGAAGGTACTTGTTATAGACGGTCAGGGCGGCGGAATAGGCAAGCTGCTCGTTGCCGGGATAAAAAGCGAATATCCGGACTTTTTTGTGACCGCCGTAGGCGCCAACAGCATAGCGACCTCCGCCATGCTCAAGGCGGGCGCCGACGCCGCCGCAACGGGCGAAAATGCCGTTTTGGTCGGCTGCCGCAGGGCGGATGTCATAGCGGGTCCCGTCGGAATAGTCGTGGCCGATTCGCTGCTCGGCGAGATAACGCCCGAGATGGCGCGGGCGATAGGGCAGAGCGACGCCAAGCGCGTGCTCATACCCGTCAACCACTGCGACAATATCGTTGTCGGGGTCGGGGATATCCCCGTGGCGAGGCTCGTTCAGGCCGCCGTGAAAGAAATAGGAAAACTGTCTTGATTTTCTCTTGAAATATGATATAATAAACGCGATCTCATGAAGGGGTCGGGCTTTCAGAAGAGAGCGATTTTTTTCAAATACCGTAAAAACATTGCCGCGAGGGTAACTGCGCTTCCAGGAGGGAGTGCCGTGCCCCCGCTTTTTGTTTTTTGAAAGGACGATCCTCATGACAAACAAAAATTCAGACAGAATCAAAAAGATGGTCATAACCGCGCTTTGCGTCGCGCTGTGCATCGTGCTGCCCATGGCGTTCCATGCGGTCAAGAATGCCGGGACCATATTCCTGCCCATGCATATCCCCGTGCTTCTCTGCGGGCTTATCTGCGGCTGGCAGTACGGGCTTGTCTGCGGCCTGCTCGGCCCCGCGCTCTCGACGCTTCTGACCCAGATGCCGCCCATGGCCATACTTCCCGCGATGACTGCAGAGCTCGCCGTATACGGCGCGGTGACGGGTCTTATGATGTATGCGTTCAAATACAAGACCGCTTACCTCTCTTTGTATGCGAGCCTTGTAACCGCGCTCATAGCGGGGCGCGTAGTCTCGGGCATACTCAAGGCGCTCATTTTCTCCGCCGGAAGCTACTCGTTCTCCGTGTGGATAACCGCATCATTTGTCACCTGCCTGCCGGGACTTGCCATTCAGCTTGCGATAATCCCGAGCCTCGTCAAGGTGCTCGACAAGGCAAAGCTCTTGCCGCGCAGACAGGCGAAAAAACAGTCTTGACTTTGAATTTTCTTCGGGGTATAATAATCCCATATTCTAAAGGCTGTGACGAAGAACACGATTCTTTCGGGACGATCAGAGAGGGAGGCGTTTGCTGCGAGCTTCCTTCGTCCGCAGGAGTCATTCCGCTTTTGAGCCGCAGGGCGAGGAGCCTTGCCGCGTGCCCGCGTTAAGGGCCGAGAGTTAAACACAAGGTGGTACCGTGCTTATTGCACCCTTGGGACGGCCGCAGCCGTCCTGAGGGTGTTTTTTATAAATCAGGGCAGAAATGACAGGAGGATATAAAATGCTTGATCTCAGATTTGTAAGAGAAAACCCCGAAACAGTCAAGGAAAATATCAGAAAGAAGTTCCAGGAGCAGAAGCTCCCGCTCGTAGACGAGGTTATAGAGCTCGATAAGCTCAGCCGCGCCGCAAAGGGCGAGGCTGACGAGCTGCGCGGCAGCCGCAACCGCCTTTCAAAGCAGATAGGCGCGCTCATGGCGCAGGGCAAGCGCGACGAGGCCGAGGAAGTGAAGGCTCAGGTCGGCGCGAACGCCGCAAGGCTTGCCGAGCTTGAGAAGCTCGAGGAGGAGCTGGGCGAAAAGATAAAGAAGATAATGATGGTCATTCCGAATATCATCGACGAGAGCGTACCGATAGGCCGCGACGACAGCGAGAATGTCGAGATAGAGCGCTTCGGCGAGCCCGCAGTTCCCGATTTTGAGGTTCCGTATCACACGGACATAATGGAGAGAATGAACGGCATAGACCTCGACTCCGCAAGAAAAGTCGCGGGCAACGGCTTTTATTATCTCATGGGCGATATCGCCCGCCTGCATTCCGCGGTTATCTCCTACGCGCGCGACTTCATGATAGACCGCGGCTTCACCTACTGCGTGCCGCCGTTCATGATAAGAAGCGACGTGGTCACCGGCGTTATGAGCTTTGCCGAGATGGACGCTATGATGTATAAAATAGAGGGCGAGGACCTCTATCTCATCGGCACGAGCGAGCACTCGATGATAGGCAAATTTATCGACACGATAATTCAGCCCGAGACCCTGCCGCTGACCCTCACGAGCTATTCCCCCTGCTTCCGCAAGGAGAAAGGTGCTCACGGCATCGAGGAGCGCGGCGTATATCGCATCCACCAGTTCGAGAAGCAGGAGATGATAGTCGTCTGCGAGCCGGAGGACAGCAAGATGTGGTTCGACAAGCTCTGGCAGAACACGGTCGATTTCTTCCGCACTCTCGATATCCCCGTGCGCACCCTCGAGTGCTGCTCGGGAGACCTTGCGGATCTCAAGGTGAAGTCCATAGACGTCGAGGCGTGGTCGCCCAGACAGAAGAAATACTTCGAGGTCGGCTCCTGCTCGAACCTCGGCGACGCGCAGGCGCGCAGGCTTAAAATCCGCATCAACGGCAAGGACGGCAAGCACTTCGCCCACACGCTCAACAACACCGTCGTCGCCCCGCCGAGAATGCTCATAGCGTTCCTTGAGAATAACCTCAATGCCGACGGCAGCGTGAACATCCCCGAAGCCCTCAGACCTTATATGGGCGGCAAAGAGAAGATAGGCAGCTGAGACAAAGCCCGATAAAATTATGAAAGCCATAACTTGCAGTCATTGCTGCGGGTTATGGCTTTTTGCCGTTATATTATCTTAAAGCTGTTTACACAGATTTTACTTTCGCTTTACCGAAACTCGGTTGATGTACCGTCTCTCTGCGGGGTAAACTTATTGGCAGAAGGGGGAAAGCCGGGCACAAAACTCAAAAACGCACGCGCCCGGTCGATAAGAAGATGAAAGAAACCACTGCCGCCCAAAAGGACGGAAGCTTTTTCGAAAAGCACGCGGAGATATGGAAATTTATAAAGTTCACTTTTGCGGGCGCGTCCTCGTCGCTGATAGAGCTCGGCGTGTTCGCCCTGCTCCAATATGTTGTGTTCCAGTCGCTGAACGATGTTCCCGTGACGGACAGCCCCGTTTTGGCGTTTCTCGGAATCGAATATAAGGGCTATATGTATTCTTACTTCATCTCGACAGTCGTCGGCTACGCGATAGCCTATGTCATGAACAGGAAGATAACCTTCAAGGCCGACGCAAACCCGCTGCTCTCGACGGTTTTGTATGCGATTATGGTCGTGTGCACCATCATTTTCAACACCTGGTTCGGCGCATTCCTCGGCACGCTCATAAAAAACAGCGGACACAGCAACGCACTTGTCGAGCTTCTGACCAAGGTGGTCGTCATGACCGTGCCCACCCTTTGGACATACCCGCTCAACAGGTTCGTTATCCACAGAAAGAAAAAGCCCGAAGCTGAGCAGGAGGCGTAAATATGCGCTTTAACTCCGACGGGAAATTCAAAATAATGCAGATAACCGATATACAGGAGATTCCGAAGGTGTCGCCCGACACGTTAAAGCTTATTAACGCGGCGCTGGAGAGCGAAAAGCCCGACCTCGCAGTGTTCACGGGCGATCAGATAAAGGGCTACGGAGTCTCGTATAAGGGCAGGGGCGACGAGCTCACGGAAAACGTCGCCGAGACGGTGAGAACGCTGCTGAAGCCCGTGACCGACAGGCATATCCCGTTCGCCGTCACCTTCGGCAACCACGACAGGCAGGTTGGGATAAGCAACGAAGAACAGTTTGAAAAGATATACAAGGCTCTGCCCGGCTGCATCGGCGAGCAGGCCGAGGGCATAGACGGAGGCGGAACATATAATATACCCATCCTCTCGTCGGACGGCAAACGCACCGCGTTCAATATATATCTGTTCGACAGCGGAACGGACGCAAAGGGCGGCGGATATGAGCCTTTCAGTCCGGAGATAATAGCTTGGTACAGAAAGAAGCGCGACGAATTGAAAGCCGAAAACGGCGATTATGTTCCGTCGATAGTGTTCCAGCACATCCCGATGTTCGAGCACTACAATGTGCTAAGGAGAGTCGGAAAGCACGAAAAGGGCGCGATACCCGCGTTCAGAGTACACAAGGGCGAATACTATAAAACAGACGAGAGCAAATGCGTCGAGGGCTCTGTTCTGCTCGAGCCGCCGTCGATACCCGATATCAACACCGGCGAGTTCGAGGCGCTCAAAGAAAAAGGCGACGTGCTCGGAGTCTATGTCGGCCACGACCATAAAAATTCCTATGTCGGAAAGACGGAAGATATAGATGTCGGCTTCACGCCTTCGGCGGGCTTCAATGTCTACGGCAACGGAAAACAGCGCGGCGTGCGATGCTTTGTCCTCGACGAAAAAAATCCGCGCAATTACAAAACCTATACAAGAACATATAAACAGCTCTGCGACGGCAAACTTAACACGCCGCTTAAAGACGCCGTCTGGCGCGTGGTCCCGACGACTATGGACATGGCAAAGCCGATGATAGCGAAGGCTCTCGCGGCGATTGCGGCAGCTACTGCGCTTGCGGTCGTTGCCGTCAAAATTTTTTAAACAGACAACTTCCCGTTTTCATCATGACTCTTTGCAAAGCCCCAGAACAGCATTGTCCCGGGGCTTTGCAGATAAAAAAGCTGCCGCGAAATACGGCAGCTTTAAATATTATCTTTTTGTGCCCGAAACTACAAATTTTTCGTCGTCCGAAACGGCGGTGTCAACCTCGAAATACGGTGCAAATACCGCGCTCAGCTCCTCGGCTGTCAGCATCTCGCGCGAGACGCTGCTCGCTCTGCCGCTGTGATGTCTGTTCAGCGCCTCAATGCTCATGCCGTGCGCCACGGTCAGCCGCCCGTCGGGCTTAAGCCACCGGGACAGGCGCCTAACGAGCCTCTCCGGGCTCTCGAAATGCGGAAACGCGTTATAGACCACGCAGCAGTCACACAGGCGCTCGACGGCTATTTCCTCAACGTCGCCGCAGATGACCTCGACCCGCGGATCGTGCATTTTCGATGCGGCTATGCGCGCCATTTCCGACGAGATATCAACGCCGATAACGCGTTCCGCGCCGCGTGCGAGGTAATACGGGAACATAACTCCCGTGCCGCAGGCGACGTCCAGAACGACGGAGTTTTCTTTCACTCCGGCGGCGTCAAGTATGAAATTTATCTTCTCGTCGCTCTTTATCATTTCGGCATCCCACTTCGGAGCCATGCGGTCAAAAAACGCCGCTACTTCTTTTTTATTCATGTGCCGTCCCCCGTGTTTTTTTTTGCAAAGATATGATACCACACGGCCGCACGATTATCAATACGAGTATGAACAAAGCAGTCTGCGGAGAAGTTTGTATCGTTCGGCAAGCAAGCCGTTGTGCACTTCGCAAATCTCGATTCGTATATGAAAAGCCGAAAGGAAAATCAGGTTCCTCTCTAATACCGAAACTTTTTATAACGTAAAAGGCCTCCCGCTTAGGGGAGGTCTTTCACTATAGATATAAGGGTTGATGAAATCAGTTTTCGCCGTCGCCGTTTATGGTCGATATCTCGGGGGTTATCTCCTCGAGGACATCAAGGACTATCTTTACAGTATCAAGCGATGTGAAAATCGTCACTCCGTTTTGAACGGCGCAGCGGCGTATCTCAACTCCGTCCTCAAAATGAGAGCCGGAGAGAACCGCACGCGTGTTGATAACATAGCTGACATAGCCCGCTCTTATGGAGTCGAGGATTTCCGTGCTGCCCTCGCTGAGCTTGCCGCGAACGCGGGTGCGGATACCGTGCTTCTTGAGGAACGCCGCAGTTCCTGCGGTCGCCTCAATGTTGAAGCCGAAATGGTAGAACCGCTCGACAAGCGGCAGAGCCTCCTCCTTGTCCTCATCGGCAAGGGTAACTATGACCGTGCCGTATTCCTTCATCTTGACTCCGGACGCCTGGAGCGCCTTGTAGAGCGCTCTGTTGAGGCGCTTGTCGTAGCCTATCGCTTCGCCGGTGGACTTCATCTCGGGCGAGAGATACGCGTCCATGCCGGTCAGCTTCTCGAACGAGAAGGCGGGCGCTTTGACATACCAGCGTTTGCCGTCGGGCAGGCGCATATCCGTTATACCCTGCTCGCGCAGGCTCTGACCGAGCATAACCTTTGTCGCTATGCGGACAAGGTTGCAGTCGGTGGACTTCGAAAGGAACGGCACGCTTCTCGATGCGCGGGGATTGACCTCGATAACATAGACGTTGTCGTCGCTGTCAACTATAAACTGTATATTGAACAGTCCGACTATGCCTATGCCGAGACCGAGCTTCGTGGTGTATTCGGCTATCGTGTCTCTGACCTTCTGCGAGATTGAGAAAGGCGGATATACGCTCGTGCTGTCGCCCGAGTGGACGCCGGTGCGCTCGACGAGCTCCATTATGCCGGGGATAAACACCTCAGTGCCGTCGCAGATGGCGTCTATCTCGACCTCTTTGCCCATGACGTATTTGTCAATAAGCACGGGCTTATCCTCATCGACATCAACGGCGTTTCTGAGATACTTTCTGAGCATCTCCTCGTTCGCCACTATCTCCATAGCCCTGCCGCCGAGCACGAAGCTCGGGCGCACGAGGACGGGGTAGCCGATACGGGCGGCAACCACCGCACCTGTTTCGATATCCGTGACCGCCTCGCCCTTCGGGTTCGGAATGCCGAGGGATTTTATAACCGCATCAAACGCGTCTCTGTTCTCCGCGCGCTCTATAGCGTCGCAGTCCGTGCCGATTATCTTCACTCCGCGCTTTGCAAGCGAAGCGGCAAGGTTGACGGCGGTCTGACCGCCGAGAGTGGCTATAACGCCCTCCGGCTTTTCGAGGTTGACTATATTCATGACATCCTCTGTCGTCAGGGGCTCGAAATAGAGCTTGTCGGCAGTGGTGTAGTCTGTAGAAACCGTCTCGGGGTTATTGTTGATAACTATCGCCTCATAGCCGAGCTCACGGATAGCGTGGACGGCGTGAACGGTAGAATAGTCGAACTCAACGCCCTGCCCTATTCGAATGGGACCCGAGCCCAAAACGATTATCTTCTTTTTATCCGATACTACGGACTCGTTCTCGCTCGCGTAGGTCGAGTAGAAATAGGGCACATAGCTGTCAAACTCGCTCGCGCAGGTGTCGATCATCTTATAGGTCGGGAAGATATTCTCATTGCATCTGCGCTCATATATCTCGTCCTCGCTCCTTTTCCAAAGCTCGGCTATATATGAGTCGGAGAAGCCGAGACGCTTCGCCTCGCGCAGAAGAATATCAGAGTCGGGATTCCCCTCCATCTCCTTCTCGAAATCGACTATCTTCTTTATCTTGTCGAGGAAGAACATATCTATATGCGTTATATCGCAGATAATCGACGGGTCAACACCCATCCACATCAGCTGGGATATTGCATATATTCGGTCGTCCGTGCCCTCTTTTATATATTCGAGCAGCTCGTCAATGCTCATCCTCGACGAGTCGAACTTCTCCATATGCAGGTGGTTCTTGCCCTCTTCGAGCGAGCGTATCGCCTTGAGCAGGCTCTCCTCGAAGCTGCGCCCGACGCTCATGACCTCGCCCGTCGCCTTCATCTGGGTCGAAAGCGTGTTGTGCGCGGCGGGGAACTTGTCAAACGGGAAGCGCGGCATCTTGGTCACGACATAGTCGAGCGAGGGCTCGAAGCTGGCCGGGGTATTGGCAAGCTGTATCTCATGCAGGTTCATGCCTACCGCTATCTTCGCCGAGACGCGCGCTATCGGATATCCGCTCGCCTTTGAAGCGAGGGCGGAGGAGCGCGAAACTCTCGGATTTACTTCTATGACATAGTAGCGGAACGAATGCGGGTCGAGCGCAAACTGAACGTTGCAGCCTCCCTTTACGTCGAGAGCGCGGATAATCTTTAATGCCGAATCCCTGAGCATATGATATTCCTTGTTGGTCAGCGTCTGACTGGGCGCGACAACTACCGAGTCGCCGGTGTGTATGCCGACGGGGTCAAGGTTTTCCATATTACAGACGGTGATAGCGGTGTCGTTGGCGTCGCGTATCACCTCGTATTCTATCTCTTTGTAGCCCTTTATGCTCTTTTCGACGAGCACCTGATGCACGGGAGAGAGCGCAAGGGCGTTCTTCATCATGCCGCGCATCTCGTCGGGGTCGTAGGCGAAGCCGCCGCCCGTGCCGCCGAGGGTGAACGCGGGGCGCAGAATAACGGGATAGCCTATCTTCTCCGCCGCCTCAAGTCCCTCTTCTATGCTGTAGGTTATCTGCGAGGGAACAATCGGCTCGCCTATGCTCTCGCACAGCTCCTTGAACAGCTCCCTGTCCTCTGCGCGCTCTATGCTGTCCGCGTCGGTGCCGAGCAGTTCTATTTCGCACTCCTTGAGCACGCCTTTTTTGGCGAGCTGCATGGCGAGGTTCAGTCCCGTCTGACCGCCGATGCCGGGGACTATCGCGTCCGGGCGCTCATAGCGGCAGATACGCGCGAGATATTCGAGCGTCAGCGGCTCCATATAGACCTTATCGGCTATTGTGGTGTCTGTCATTATCGTAGCGGGGTTCGAGTTCGCAAGCACGACCTCGTAACCCTCCTCACGCAGGGCGAGGCACGCCTGAGTTCCCGCATAGTCGAATTCGGCCGCCTGACCGATGACTATCGGGCCCGAGCCGATAACGAGCACCTTTTTTATATCAGTTCTCTTAGGCACGTCCCTTCGCCTCCTTCATACAGTCGATAAACTGACCGAACAGATAGCTGCTGTCCTGCGGGCCGGGGGCGCTCTCGGGATGATACTGCACGCTGAACACAAGATCCTTCTCGCATCTGACTCCCTCAACGGTGTTGTCGAGAAGGTTTATGTGCGTAATTTCGAGTCCCGTGCCCTCGACCGACTTCGGGTCAACGGCGTAGCTGTGGTTCTGCGAGGTTATCTCTATCTTATTCGTGTCAAGGTTCATAACCGGGTGGTTTCCGCCGCGGTGACCGAACTTGAGCTTATATGTCTTTGCGCCGTAGGCGAGGGATATCATCTGATGTCCGAGGCAGATGCCGAATATCGGATATTTGCCGCGCAGCGCCTTTACCGTCTCTATGACCGGGGTCACGTCCTCGGGGTCACCGGGACCGTTCGAGAGGAACACTCCGTCGGGCTTCATGAACTCTATCTCCTCGGCCGGCGTGTCATAGGGCACAACGACGACGTTGCAGCCGAATTTATTTAAGCTGCGCACGATATTGAGCTTCATGCCGCAGTCAATGGCGACGACGTTAAACTGCGGGTTCGAGGTGCGCGAATACCAGCGCTTTTTGCAGCTGACGCGGCTGACAGCATCGTGGGCGACCGCAGTATTTTTGATTATCTCAACCGCGACCTCCGCCGGAATATCGGGCGAGGTTATGAGCACGCGGCGCGAGCCCAGGTCGCGTATGCTGCGCGTGAGCTTTCTCGTGTCAACGCCGGAGATGCCGGGAATCCCGTTCTCCTCCAGCAGCTCGGAGAGCGTCTTTGTGTATCTGAAGTTTGAGGGCATATCGTTGTAGTCATACACGATAAGACCGCCGAGGCTCGGGTTTTTGCACTCAAAATCATCGTCGGTTATTCCGTAATTTCCTATAAGCGGATATGTCATAACGACCATCTGATCAGTATACGACGGGTCGGAGACTATCTCCTGATAGCCGACCATGGAGGTGTTGAAAACTATTTCGCACACTCTGTCGGTATAGCTGCCGAAGCCGTATCCGTAGTACTCGCTGCCGTCCTCAAGGACGATCTTGCGGTCTATGAGTCTCATTTAAAAATACACTCCTTGATTTATCAGATAGAGCTTTTAAGTCTTTCGAGCACATCTCTGTAGCCGCCGAGAACATCGCCGAGGTCGCGGCGGAATCTGTCCTTGTCGAGCTTCTTGTTTGTCTCCATATCCCAGAGGCGGCAGGAGTCGGGGGATATCTCGTCACACAGGACAAGTCCCTCGTCGGTGCGGCCGAACTCGAGCTTGAAGTCGACAAGACGCACGCCGCCCTTTGCAAACAGCTCAACCATAAGCTCGTTTATGCGCTTGGACATGGCTCTGAGCTCATCGAGCTCCTCCTGCGTGGCAAGGCCTATGGCGGTTATCTGGCTGTCGTTTATCATCGGATCGCCGAGCTCGTCGCTCTTGTAGCTGAACTCAACGACCGTATTCTTCAGGGGCGAGCCCTCCGGTACGCCGTATTTCTTTGAAAAGCTTCCCGCTGCGATGTTTCTGACTATGACCTCGACCATGACGATCTCCGCTTTTTTTGCGAGAACCGTGGTTTCGTCTATGACTTTGATAAGGTGAGTTTTGACTCCGTTTTTCATGAGGTAATCGAAGATGATGTTGGAGATCTCCGCGTTGAGCTTTCCTTTTCCGGGAAGATCCTCCTTCTTTACGCCGTTTCCGGCCGTGGCGGTGTCCTTGTACTTGATTATGCAGGTACCGGACTCCTCCGAGCTGTAAACGATCTTGCTCTTTCCTTCATACAACTTTTCCATATCGCAGTTTCCTTTCACTCTTCTTGTTTTTATTTATTCCGCTGGGAGAGCTTGCCCTCAAAGCGGTCTTTGGTGGTAACATCCGGAACGGCTGTCGGATAATTTCCGTTGAAGCACGCGCTGCAGAACTCGCAGCTGCCGACAATATTTTTAAGCTCGGACTCCGGCAGATATCCGAGGGAATCCGCGCCGATTATGTCGGCTATCTCCTCAACAGAGTGGTGGCAGGCGATGAGGTTCTCGCACGAATCGATATCCGTACCGTAGTAGCACGGATAGAGGAACGGCGGCGAGGAGATACGCATATGCACCTCTTTCGCTCCCGCCTCGCGCAGAAGGTTGACTATCTGGCCGCTCGTCGTGCCGCGCACTATCGAGTCATCTATGAGCACGATTCTCTTGTCCTTTACGGACTCGCCTATCGCGCTGAGCTTTATCCTGACCAGGTCTATCCTCTTCTCCTGACCGGGTGCGATAAAGGTTCTGCCTATGTACTTGTTTTTTATGAAGCCCATGCCGTAGGGTATTCCCGAGGCCTCGGCATAGCCCAGAGCGGCATCTATTCCCGAATCGGGGACGCCCATGACGACATCCGCGTCGACGGGATGGGTCCTTGAGAGTATCGCGCCGGCGTTTTTGCGCGCCGCGTGGACGGATACACCGTCAATGACGGAGTCCGGTCTTGCAAAGTAGATATATTCAAAAATGCATGAGCGTCTCGGCTTTTCGCCGCAGTGATCCCTGTTTGAACGCACGCCGTTTTCGTCGAAGATGAGTATCTCGCCGGGCAGTATGTCGCGCTCGAATTTTGCACCGACCGCGGAGAGAGCGCAGCTCTCGGACGCCACGACATAGGTGCCGTCGAGCGTTTTGCCGTAGCACAGCGGGCGGAAGCCGTAGGGGTCACGCGCCGCGAGCAGCTTTGCGGCGGACATAAGCACGAGGGAATATGCGCCCTCAAGCCTGTTCATCGCACTGCTCAGCGCCTTTTCTATAGAGGGGCTTTTAAGACGCGCCTGCGTGACGATATAGGCGATTATCTCGGTGTCGCTCGTCGAGTGGAAGATAGCGCCGTCGAGCTCGAGCTCGCTGCGAAGCTCATAGGCGTTGCTGAGATTTCCGTTGTGGGCGAGTGCCATTTTGCCCTTTTGGTGATTGACCTCAATGGGCTGGCAGTTTGCTCTGCTGTTGTTGCCAGTGGTGCCGTAGCGCGCATGAGCGACAGCCATGGTGCCCTGCGGGAACTTCAACAGATCGTCGCGCGAAAAGACTTCGTTGACAACTCCCATATCCTTGCGCGAGGTAAACACGCCGTCGTCGTTGACGACTATGCCGCTGCTCTCCTGCCCTCTGTGCTGCAAAGCATAGAGGCCGTAGTAGGCGAGATCAGCCACGGGGCCGGGCTTGGGTGAATAGACTCCGAAAACGCCGCACTCTTCATGCAAATTTGACATAGACTATTATTCTCCGATCTCAGATTTTTTAAGCGCTGCCGCTATAAAGCCTTTGAACAGCGGGTGTGCCTTGTTGGGACGGGATTTGAACTCCGGATGATACTGCACTCCGACATAGAACGGACGGTCGGTTAGCTCAACCGTTTCAACGAGCCTGCCGTCGGGCGAAAGGCCCGAGAGAGTCAGACCGTTTTCCGTGAGTATCTCACGGTAATCGTTGTTGAACTCGTAGCGGTGGCGATGGCGCTCGGAAATTTCGGTCTTTCCGTAGCAGCGCTCCATGGTCGTGCCGGGCTTTATGACGCAGGGATATGCGCCCAGACGCAGCGTGCCGCCCTTGTCTATATTATCGCTCTGACCGGGCATAAAGTCAATGACCTTGTGCTTGCAGAGCTCGTCGAACTCGCCCGAGTGAGCGTCCTCTATCCCCGCAACGTCGCGGGCATATTCTATAACCGCTATCTGCATTCCCAGGCAGATTCCGAAATAGGGAACGTGGTTCTCCCGGGCGTATTTCGCCGCAAGGATCATGCCCTCTATTCCTCTGCCGCCGAAGCCGCCGGGAACGATTATCCCGTCCAAATGCGAGAGCTTGCTCTCGTAGTTCGCCTCGGTCAGAGTCTCCGAATCGATCCAGTCGATTCGGATGTGTGTATTGAGCGTATAGCCCGCGTGGCGCAGCGCCTCGGCTACGGACAGATACGCATCGTGGAGCTGAACATATTTGCCGACAAGTCCGATCTTAACTTCCTTTTCGCGGTTCTTTATGCGGTAGACAAGCTCCGTCCACTCGTCGAGATCCGGCTCGGGAGCGTCGATACCCAGCTCGCGGCAGACGACCGCCGAGAAGTTCGACCTTTCGAGCATAAGCGGCGCCTCGTAGAGGTACGGCAGGGTGATGTTCTCGATAACGCAGTCGGGCTTTACGTTGCAGAAAAGCGATATCTTTTTAAATATAGCGTCCTCGAGCGGCTCGTCACAGCGCAGGACGATTATATTCGGATTTATGCCCATGCCCTGAAGCTCCTTTACGGAGTGCTGAGTGGGCTTCGACTTATGCTCGTCCGATCCACGCAAAAACGGCACCAGAGTGACATGGATAAAGAGGCTGTTTTCCCGCCCTACCTCGAGAGAAATCTGTCTTACAGCTTCGAGGAAAGGCTGGGATTCAATGTCACCTATAGTGCCGCCGATCTCAGTGATGACCACGTCGGCATCGGTTTTCTTGCCGACACGGTATACGAAATCCTTTATTTCATTTGTTATATGGGGTATGACCTGAACAGTCGAGCCGAGATACTCGCCGCGGCGCTCCTTGTTGAGCACGTTCCAATACACCTTGCCGGTGGTGAGGTTCGAATACTTGTTGAGGTCCTCGTCGATAAAACGCTCGTAGTGGCCGAGGTCAAGGTCGGTCTCCGCGCCGTCCTCCGTGACGTAGACCTCGCCGTGCTGATAGGGACTCATGGTACCCGGATCAACGTTGATATAGGGGTCGAGCTTCTGCGCCGCAACCTTGAGCCCGCGCGCTTTGAGAATTCGTCCGAGCGACGCCGCGGTTATTCCCTTTCCGAGGCCGGAGACAACTCCTCCGGTCACAAAGATATACTTTGTCATTAATATCCCTCCGTATTTTTAAATATGTAACTTTTCACTTGACGGTTGTACGCGCAGTTCGTTACAGCATATTATATCACACCTTCCCCCTTAACTTCTATAGTATTCTGTACTAAAAGCGGGCGCTTCCGAACCGAAAAATATGTCAACGCAATCAACTGTCCGCAAAACAGAACAAAATGCGAGCCAATCGGTTCAAAAAAAGAAAAAAGCAAAGGCATTTACCGACGGGGACACCTGCCCCCGCAGAATGAACGCCTTTGCTCATTACGGCGTATTTTATCACATCAAAGGTTCCGTGTCAATTGAATATACTTGTATGCTTCCGTTTTATTTTCCGAAGTGTAAGCGACGCCGAAAATTTTCGTGCCGTCAGGAAACGGCGGGCGTATTTTTCAAAATGACGGCTGCAATTTGCTCATAATTTTGTTTTTCAAAAAGCCTTCGTTGCGGCTGTTTGCACAAAATTGAAAAAATCTCCGAAAACTCCTTGACAATCCTTTTCGGCGCGCGTATAATTCAGCGCATAAAGGCAATGGCGTCTTTGAACCCGTGGGTTCATTGACGCCGTTTTTTGTTTTTCGCCTTAAAATATGAAAAAGGAGCGCTAACTTATGAGCACAGTATCCGACTATTTCGGAAGTCTCGTTTTTGACGACAGAATGATGAAAGCCATGCTTTCCGCCGATGTTTACCAGTCTCTCAAGAAGACCATTGACGAAGGAGCGAGTCTCAATAATGACGTCGCCAACGCAGTTGCCGCCGCGATGAAGGACTGGGCCGTTGAGCGCGGCGCGACCCATTTCACCCACTGGTTCCAGCCCCTGACCGGCATAACCGCCGAGAAGCACGACAGCTTCATTACCCCCGCCTCCGACGGGCGCGTTATCATGGAGTTCTCGGGCAAGGAGCTGATAAAAGGCGAGCCGGACGCATCGTCCTTCCCCTCCGGCGGACTCAGAGCAACCTTTGAAGCCCGCGGCTACACCGCGTGGGACCCCACCTCCTACGCATTTATAAAAGACAAAACTCTCTGCATCCCCACGGCGTTCTGCTCCTACGGCGGCGAGGCGCTCGACAAGAAAACGCCTCTGCTCCGTTCCATGCAGGCACTCAACAAGCAGGCTCTGCGCATACTCAGACTTTTCGGCAACACCGACGTAAAATGCGTGCGCACCTCCGTCGGCCCCGAGCAGGAATATTTCCTCGTTGACAAGGCGCTCTATGAAAAGCGCAAGGATCTGGTTTTCTGCGGACGCACGCTCTTCGGCGCAAAGGCGCCCAAGGGTCAGGAGATGGACGACCACTATTTCGGAGTTATCAAGCCGAGAGTCGCGTCATATATGGCCGACCTCAATGAGGAGCTCTGGAAGCTCGGCATTCTCGCAAAGACCGAGCACAACGAGGTTGCGCCCTCTCAGCATGAGCTGGCGCCCATCTACACCACAACAAACATCGCCACCGACCACAACCAGCTGACCATGGAGATAATGCAGAAGGTTGCCGCGAAGCACGGGCTTGTCTGCCTGCTCCACGAGAAGCCGTTCGCCGGAGTCAACGGCTCGGGCAAGCACAACAACTGGTCGCTGGCCACGGATACGGGAGTAAACCTCCTCACCCCCGGCGAGACCCCCTACGAGAACGCACAGTTTTTGCTGTTCCTCTGCGCCGTTATAAAGGCTGTTGACGACTATCAGGATCTGCTGCGTCTCTCCGTCGCCACCGCCGGCAACGACCACAGACTCGGCGCAAACGAAGCTCCGCCCGCAGTCGTCTCGATGTTCCTCGGCGACGAGCTGACCGCCGTTCTCGACGCCATAGAGAACGATGCGCCCTACAGCGGCAGCGAAAAGACAATGATGAAGCTCGGCGTTCACGTTCTGCCGAAGTTCACCCGCGACACAACCGACCGCAACCGCACATCGCCCTTTGCCTTCACCGGCAACAAGTTCGAGTTCCGTATGCTCGGCTCGTCGAACAGCATAGCCTGCGCAAACATCATGTTAAACGCCGCAGTCGCGGAGTCTCTGAAGATATATGCCGACCGCCTCGAAAACGCCGACAACTTCGAGATAGCTCTGCACAAGATGATAAAGAAAACGATAAAGGATCACAAGAAGATTATCTTCAACGGCAACGGCTACGACGACGCGTGGATTAAGGAAGCAACTGAAAAGCGCGGACTTTTGAACCTGCGCACCACCCCGGATGCGATGCCCGCCATGCTCTCCGAGAAGAACGTGACGATGCTCACGTCTCACAAGATATTCTCCCCCGCAGAGCTTCACAGCCGCTATGAGATACTGCTCGAGAACTACTCCAAGACCGTCAACATCGAGGCTCTGACCATGGTTGACATGGCAAAGAAAGAGATTCTTCCCGCAGTCGAGAAATACACGAAGTCGCTCGCGGATACTTTAGCCGCAAAGAAAGCGGCAGTTGCGGGACTCCCCTGCAAATACGAGACCGCTGCAGTTACAAAGCTCTCCGAGCTCTCCGACTCTATCGCCGACGCGACGGATGACCTCGAAGCCGAGATAGAGAAGTTCCAAGCTATCGAGGACGTGACAGAGGCGGCGAACGACATTCGAGACGTTATCCTCGGCAAGATGGACAGCCTTCGCGCCGTCTGCGACGAGGCGGAAACGATAACCGCAAAGGAGTTCTGGCCGTTCCCGACCTACAGCGACCTGCTCTTCAGCGTAAAATAAAATAATACGGATATAAAAACACAAAAGCGCCCGAGTCGGGGGAAGTAACGCGGAAAACCGCTCAAAGCGAGCATGGGACGGTGAGAGCCATGCAGTAAGCTCCGCGCGAATAACACCCGACGAGCTGCAAGCCGAAAGTATGCCGAGTAGGTGCGCCGGACACGCCGACCGTTACAGCGGCAAGGCTTTTTGCGAAGCCGAAAAGAGAACAAAGATAGGTGGCACAGCGAGTTAAAGCACTTGCCCTATCGAATGCTTAAATTCACCGAGAGGAAAGATATTATGTGTTCGATAATGGGTTACTGCGACTGCTGCGCCGCCTTTTCGGCTTTTAAAGAGGGCTTTGACAAGACCGTTTCGAGAGGCCCGGACGACAGCAGAATAATAGACACCGGCAAGGGCTTTCTCGGCTTTCACCGCCTTGCGATAATGGGACTGACGCCCGACGGGATGCAGCCGTTCGAGCTGGACGGCAGCTATGTCGTCTGCAACGGCGAGATTTACGGCTACGAGAAGATAAAAGAGGAGCTCTCGAAGAAATATACATTTAAAAGCGGCTCCGACTGCGAGATACTTCTCCCGCTCTACCGCGAATACGGCACAGATATGTTCAAAATGCTCGACGCCGAGTTTGCGCTCATCATCTATGACGGCAAGGCAAAAAAGTACATCGCCGCGAGAGACCCGATAGGTATCCGCCCGCTCTACTACGGCTATGACGAAAAGGGCGTTATCATGTTCGCAAGCGAGGCGAAAAACCTCGTCGGGATGTGCAGGCGCGTTATGCCCTTCCCGCCCGGACATTATTACAAGGACGGCAAATTTGTGCAGTACTGCGACATAGCGGCGGTCGACAAGGTCTGCCATGACGACCTCGAGACGGTTTGCAAAAACATCCGCGAAAAGCTCATAGCGGGCGTTGACAAAAGGCTCGTTGCGGACGCCAAGGTCGGCTTCCTGCTCTCCGGCGGGCTCGACTCCTCCCTCGTCTGCGCAATAGCGGCGAGAAAGAGCGAAAAGCCGATACGCACCTTTGCAATAGGCATGAGCGAGGACGCCATAGACCTCAAATATGCAAAAGAAGTCGCCGACTATATCGGCAGCGACCACACCGAGGTTATCATGACAAAGAAGCAGGTTTTGGACTCGCTCGAGAGCGTCATACGTATGCTCGGCACATTCGATATCACCACTATCCGCGCGAGCATGGGTATGTATCTGCTGTGCAAGTGGATACATGAGAACACCGACATAAGAGTTCTTCTGACGGGCGAAATCTCCGACGAGCTGTTCGGCTACAAATACACCGACTTTGCGCCGAGCGCGGAGGAATTCCAAAAAGAATCGCAGAAGAGAATCAGGGAGCTTCATATGTACGACGTTCTGCGTGCCGACCGCTGCATATCAGTAAACTCGCTCGAAGCGCGCGTGCCGTTCGGCGACCTCGACTTTGTGAAATATGTTATGTCCGTCGACCCCGAGAAAAAGCTGAACACCTACGGCAAGGGCAAATATCTGCTCCGCCACGCCTTTGAGGGCGACTACCTGCCCCACGACATTCTTTTCCGCGAAAAGGCTGCGTTCTCCGACGCGGTGGGTCACTCTATGGTGGACTACCTCAAGGAATACGCCGAGGGGCTCTACACCGAGGACGAGTTTAAAGAGAAGTGCGAAAAGTACACCCACGCGAAACCGTTTACAAAGGAATCCCTGCTCTACCGCGAGATATTCGAAAAGTACTATCCCGATAAATCCGAGATGATTGTCGGTTTCTGGATGCCCAACAAGACCTGGGCGGGCTGCGATGTCAACGACCCGTCCGCCCGCGTGCTCTCGAACTACGGCGAGAGCGGAAAATAAGAAATGTCCCCCGCGCGGAAATTTGCCGTGCGGGGGATTTTGCAAATTGACTGTAAATTGATTTGAATGAAGCGTTTGCCCCGCAAACATGAAACGGCAGCTTCGCTGCCGTGAAGCACTCGCTTACGCTCGTATGAAGTGACGCGCACGGCGGGCTTTCGGCGTGACGCCGCCAAACTTCATATGGCGAAGCCATACTTCATTTTTCATGCACCGCAGGTGCGCTTCATTGAAAAAAGCAGCCTGACGGCTGCTTTTTTCATGGCACCCCCTGGGGGAATCGAACCCTCAACTGCCCCTTAGGAGGGGGCTGTTATATCCATTTAACTAAGGAGGCATATGCACTTTTCAACGCACAATAGTTTATCAGATAAGCTTTATAAAGTCAAGAAAAACCGACTTCTTAAAGACAAGATAAAAATTTTGGGATAATTGAGCTTTTTGCGCGGTATCATACATACAAATACTTGAATTATTCACATTTATGTTATAAAATAATGAGTGGTGCAAGCGTAAAAAGCTGCAAATCCAACTTTTGAAAGGACGATCAAAATGAGCGCACTTAACAAAAAGTCAGTTAAGGATATCGACGTTTCCGGCAAGAGAGTGCTGGTACGCTGTGATTTCAACGTTCCGCTTCAGGACGGCAAAATCACCTCCGACAAGAGAATCGTTGCTTCCCTTCCCACTATCAAATATCTTATCGATCATCACGCAAAGGTCATCCTTTGCTCACATCTGGGCAGACCGAAGGGCGAGTTCAAGCCCGAGTTCTCCCTTGCTCCCGTAGCCGCAAGACTTTCCGAGCTTCTCGGTCAGGATGTCAAGATGGCTAAGGATGTTATCGGCGACAGCGCAAAAGAACTTGCCGCAAACCTCAAGGACGGCGAAGTCATGCTCCTTGAAAACGTCCGCTTCCACGCGGAAGAGACCAAGAACGACCCCGCATTCTCGAAGGCTCTCGCCTCCCTTGCGGACATCTATGTAAATGACGCTTTCGGCTCGGCTCACAGAGCTCACTCCTCCACAACAGGCGTTGCCGACTATCTGCCGGCAGTCTGCGGCTTCCTCATTCAGAAGGAGATCGAGTTCATGGGCGGCGCTCTCGAGAATCCGAAGAGACCCCTCGTCGCTATCCTCGGCGGCGCAAAGGTATCCGATAAAATCGGCGTTATCAATAACCTTCTCGACAAGGTCGACGTGCTCATCGTCGGCGGCGGCATGGCCTATACTTTCTTCGTCGCCAAGGGCTATCATGTCGGCACCTCCCTGTTTGAGGCCGACAAGGTCGAGCTTGCCAAGGAAATGATGAAGAAGGCAGAGGATAAGGGCGTTAAGTTCCTTCTCCCCGTTGACAATGTTATCAGCAACGAGTTCGCAGAGAACGCCGAGTACAAGACCATTAACTCCGACGAGTTCCCGGACGGCTGGATGGGCATGGACATCGGTCCCAAGACCCGCGAGCTGTTCGCAGGCGCCATAAAGGGCAGCGGAACCGTTATCTGGAACGGCCCGATGGGCGTCTCCGAGTGGGATCACTTCGCAGGCGGCACCATTGCCGTTGCAACCGCGGTTGCCGACAGCGGCGCTATCTCCATCATCGGCGGCGGCGACTCCGCTGCGGCTGTTCAGAAGCTCGGCTTCGCCGACAAGATGAGCCATATCTCCACCGGCGGCGGCGCGTCTCTCGAGTTCCTCGAGGGTAAGGAGCTGCCCGGCATCGCTGCGCTCAACGATAAATAATTATCCGCAATTTTCAGCCCGCGGGCGGCAAACCCGCGGGATTTTTCAGGAAGAAAGGAAGTTTCAGCATGAATAAGCAGCTCAGAAAACCCGTTATCGCGGGCAACTGGAAAATGAACAACACCCCCGCCGAGGCTACCGCTCTCATAGAGGCTCTCAAGCCCCTTGTCAAGGACGCCGACTGCGAGGTCGTCTGCTGTGTCCCCTACATCGATCTCTATGCGGCTCTTGAGGCCGCAAAGGGCAGCAACATACAGATAGGCGCGGAGAACTGCCACTGGGCGGAGAAGGGCGCTTTCACAGGCGAAGTCAGCGCGAAGATGCTCAAGGCCGCGGGCGTACCCTATGTTATCATCGGCCACAGCGAGCGCAGACAGTACTTCGGCGAGACCGACGTCACCGTCCGCAACCGCGTTAGAGCAGCTCTCAACGAGGGCCTCAAGGTCATCCTCTGCGTGGGCGAGGTTCTCTCCGAGCGCAAGGACGGCATAACCTCTCAGATAGTCTGCGCGCAGACCGAGATAGCTCTCGGCGGAGTATCCGCAGAGGAGCTCAAGAACATCGTCATCGCCTATGAGCCCGTCTGGGCTATCGGCACGGGCGAGACCGCAACTCCCGAGCAGGCCAACGAGGTCTGCGCCGTTATCCGCTCTCTTATCGAGAGACTTTACGGCAAGGACGCCGCGGACGCAGTTGTTGTCCAGTACGGCGGCTCGATGAACGACAAGAACGCCGCGGAGCTGCTCGCTCAGCCCGATGTTGACGGCGGCCTCATCGGCGGAGCTTCGCTCGTAGCCGAGAAGTTCACCGCTATAGTCAACGCCGCAAGCGCAAAATAAACAAGCTTTGCCGCCGGTCGGTCATACGCCGCACCGGCGGTAATTGAAAGGAAAGTTAAAATGAGTAAAAAGCCTGTGCTTCTTTGCATCATGGACGGCTTCGGCAATAACCCCGACTCCTACGGCAACGCCATAGCCGCGGCGAAGAAACCGAATCTTGACAGAATATTCGCGGAAAATCCGATGACATATATCGGCGCATCGGGTCTTGATGTCGGTCTGCCCGACGGACAGATGGGCAACAGCGAGGTCGGTCACACCAATATAGGCGCCGGCCGCGTTGTATATCAGGAGCTCGTGCGCATAACCAAGGCTATCGAGGACGGCTCGTTCTTCAAGAATCCCGCTCTCGTCGACGCCATGGAGAACTGCAAAAAGAACGGCTCCGCGCTCCACCTTGCGGGTCTGCTCTCAAACGGCGGCGTGCACAGTCACAACACCCACCTCTATGCGCTGATTAAGATGGCCAAGGATTTCGGCATAGAGAAAGTTTTTGTCCACTGCCTTATGGACGGACGCGACGTCTCCACGACCTCCGGCAAGGGCTTCATCGAGGAGCTCGAGCAGAAGATGAAGGAGATAGGCGTAGGCAAAATAGCTACCGTCGAGGGACGCTATTACGCCATGGACAGAGAGCGCAAGTATGACAGAGTCGAAAAGACCTACCGCGCCATGACGAGCCTTGATGCTCCGAAATTCGACGACGCGGCAAAGATGATGGAGAAGTCCTATTCGGACGGCGTGACGGATGAGTTTATCGTCCCGTGCGTGAGCAAGGATGCCGAGCCCGTCAAGGACGGCGACAGCATTATTTTCTTCAACTTCCGCCCCGACAGAGCGCGAGAGATAACAAGAGCCTTTGTTGACCCCGCTTTCGACGGCTTCAAGCGCGAGAAGGAGCCGAAGGTCTTTTATGTCTGCATGACCCAGTATGACGCGGATATGCCCAACGTCGAAGTGGCTTTCAAGCCCGAGCGAATAGACATGCCTCTGGGCGAGGTGTTCAGCAAGGCGGGACTTCGCCAACTGAGAATCGCCGAGTTCACAAAGTACGCCCATGTCACGTTCTTCTTCAACGGCGGCGAAGAGACAGTCTATAAAGGCGAGGACAGAATCCTCATCGACTCCCCCGACGTTGCGACCTATGACCTCAAGCCCGAGATGAGCGCATATGAAGTCACCGACACGCTCGTTAAGAAGATAAACGAGGACATCTACGACGCGATAATCCTCAACTTCGCAAACTGCGACATGGTCGGTCACACCGGCGTGTTCGACGCGGCCGTTAAGGCTGTTGAGGCTGTTGACGCCTGCGTGGGCAGACTTGTTGACCTTGTAGCGTCCAAGGGCGGCGTAACGCTCATCACAGCGGACCACGGCAACGCCGACCGCATGATAGGCGACGACGGCAAGCCTTTCACCCCGCACACGACGAACCCCGTTCCGTTCGTTGTTGTCGGCTATCCCTGCAAGCTCCGCGAGGGCGGCAAGCTCGGCGACATAGCGCCGACCATGCTCGAGATAATGCATCTCCCGCAGCCTCCGCAGATGACCGGCAAGAGCCTGATAGAGAAGTAAAAAATATAACCCCGGAGTTTTCAAAAAGCTCCGGGGTTTTTTCACAGCTTTATCTGTCTGTAGGCGATATGCTCGCGGTCGTAGGTATAGGTTATGTGCAATATTCCGTCCCGCTCGGTTATCGCGGGATAGGAGAACTCGCCGCCCTCTCTGTCCTCAAGGCGCAAGAGCCGGGTGAACGTCTTTCCGCCGTCCTCCGAGACTAATAAATCGAGCGGCGAACGGTTGCCCCAATTCTTCTTCACCGGGTTGCACACGAGGTAAAGCTTCCCGTTTTCGGCTCCGACAAGGTCGATGCCGCTGTTGTTATTGGGCAGTTTCGTGCGGTAAGCCATGCACCATGTCTCGCCCTCATCGAAAGAATCGCTGCGGTATATCCTGCCGCGCGAGGTTCTTGTCAGCATATGCACGCCGCCGTCCTCGCTCTGCCACAGAGTCGGCTGAATCATCGGAACATAAAAGCCCCTCAGAGACTTTGTCGGCACGGTGCGCATCCGCTTCCAGGTGCGGCAGTCGTCATCCGAGATATCAACAAAGCAGACCCAGAGCGTGTTTCTCTCATCCGAGGCGGGCGCTATTACCCTGCCGCTTCCGAGCCTTATCGGCTTATTCTTGACGGGTCCTCTGCCGCCGCCGATGTCTTCGGGCACGAGCTCGGCGGGCTCAGTCCAATCGACTCCGTTATCGGAGAGCGAAAAATATGTTTTCCACATCGGTATCTTCTTGCCGACCTTGAAAAAGAGCATGATTTTTCCGTCCTCACGCTCAAAAAGCACGGGGTTCCAGTGCGGAACCTTCACGTCCGCGCTGACCCTCACGGGCTCGCTCCAGCCGTTCTCGCCGCGCACGCTCGTCAATATGTCGACGTCGTCCGCGCTCTCCTTGGTGCCGGCAAACCATGCGGCAACGACTCGGCCGTCGGCAAGCGGCAGGACAGTTGAGGCGTGGCAGCTCGCTGTCGGCTTGTTTTCAAATATAAATTCCCTGATATTTTCCAAAGCTTATCCCTTACCTTAACTTTTTTACTGCTATAATTATAGGTTCAAAAAGCCGGGAATGTCAACCGCCGACGGAAAAAACAAAGCTTTTGAAAACAATATTTTTCGTTTATCGAACCGTTTTGCCTTTTTACGGCGATTTCTCTAAAACTTTATCTCAATCATTGACAGTATTGCCATTAAATGGTATAATATAGTCGAAATAGGGTTTAGAGTATTCGGGAGGTTAAAAAAATGGAATCATTGGGCATCGTCAGAAAAATCGACGAGACCGGGCGCATCGTGCTGCCGAAGGATTTCAGGCGCAGGCTGGCGCTTGAACCCAACGCGGACGCGGTGGAGCTCTTTGCGGACGGGGATCAGATAATCATCCGCAAATATGCCGCGCGCTGCATTTTCTGCGGCTCGTCAGACGACACCTTCGAGTTCGCGGGCAAGCGTGTTTGCAAGGACTGCTCGTCAAGGCTCAGCGAGGTTATCCGTCTGCAGAGCAAGTAAAAACGAAGCAAAAATCCGTTGACTGCAAAGCCGACGGATTTTTCTTTTTATATTATAAAAAGCGCTCATATATCAAATTACCGCGCCTCTTGCATATCGTCTTTTTGGCAAAAAGCCTTCAAATCTATTGACTTGATTCTATAATCATGATATATTGACCTTGAAGCTATATGGGTGTAGGGCTTAAAAAGGGGGATTTATTCCGCGGCAAAGGAATTTTGATGCAGCCGACAGTTTCAAATCGAAAAACTTATAATCCGCAATGGTTTTGAAGGAGGTCACAATATGTCTGAAAATCCAAACAACGTAACCGCTCCCGTCAACAACACCGCTCCCGTTTCCCAGCTCAGAACAAACAGAGGGCTCGCAAAATTCATCATCCTGTCAATATTGACCCTCGGCATCTACTCGCTTGTCGTTTTTGCCCACATCTCCGAAGAGACGAACGTCGTATGCAGCCGCTATGACGGTCAGAAAACCATGAACTACTGGCTGTTGGTTTTCATCGTCGGCCCGCTTACCCTCAGCATAGCCTTCCTCGTTTGGCATCATAAGCTCTGCACAAGAATCGGCAACGAGCTTAAACGCCGCGGACTTGACTGCAAGTTCGGCGCAGGCGATTTCTGGGGCTGGGGCATACTCGGCTCACTCATCGTTGTCGGTCCGTTAGTGTTCACCTATAAGCTCTTCAAGGCAATGAACACTCTCAACACGGACTTCAACGAAAAAGGCTGATATCACATTCTCAACTCCCCCCTTTAAAAATTTCAGCCGTTACACAAAAATATAAGTAAAAATCCGCCCGGCTTTGCAGTCGGCGGATTTTTATGTTTTCTAAGCTCCGCCCATTATAAAGAGACACCGCCCTTAGCGGCGTGTTCGAAAGGCATAAACCCTCCCTATGGGCGCAGGTCGGTTTATGTTATTGCAAGGTTCCGTTTCTCGGTTCGATAAATTGGGACTCGACGAAGCCGAGACTGAGGGTTTATTGTACAGATGCACCCACTTTTTCTCGACCTTTTTGTTTCTCAATGTCTTTGTAGGGTGCGGCGACTCGACGCACCGCTGCCGCGACAGCGGCACATGGGGACAAACGTCAAAGGGTCGTCGAATCGCCGACCCCTACAAACCAAAGCTTTCTCAATTTTCTTGTTCCTTGCAGGGGCGAGCTTCGCTCACCTGTTATAATCACCGCATGAACCGCGGGCAGGAGCTGCTTTTTGCAAGCTCCCGACAGTATCCCGGGAGCTCATTTTTTTATTTCGCCTCTTCGATGAGCCCGTAATAGCGCGCAAACCAGTAGGGGTGGGTGTAGTTCGTGCAGGCCGAAAGGTACATACCGTGGTCGTCGCCCGTGCCGGGGAACATCGTAAATGCCGTCGGGTCGTCGGACTTTGTGAACAGTCGCTCAGCCTCGCCCGCTATGCCGGAGTCCGCGATAAAGCGGTTGCTGTCGCAGCCGATTATTCTCCTCTCGTGCGCCGGGAGCGGACTGCAGAGCTGCGGAATCATGCCGACCTCCGTCGGGCGCATATCCCAGTCGAGGTCGCGCCAGCTGTTGTAAAGCGTCCAGAGAACCTGATCCATCGGGTAGTCGGCGAGCTCGTCTACCGAGGCCTCGATGTCGCACTGCTCGCCCGTGCACGCGCCGTAGACGAAGTTAAAGAACGCGTTGCGCTCGGCCTTTTCGTCGTCCCAGTGGTGCGTCAGTCCCATGGCGAATACGGAGCGCAGCTTCGGGTCTTCGACATAGCGCATGAGCAGCGATATCATGAGAAAATCGTGGTTATCGTCTATATGGAGCAGGTGCCCGTCGAGTATTTTATACTGCATTAGATTCATGGCGAAATGCTTGTCTTTGATAAGATACTCGAATGCGTCCTCGTATCTTTGTTCGCCGGTCATGTGGTATCCCGCCTTGAGGAAGGTCAGAATCTGAAGCGAATTCGTGCCCTTTTCATATATCCACTTGTGGTCGTTGTTGAGCAGGTCGGGGTCCCAATTTGCCCATGTTGTCGGCACGCCGTCGGTATCGACGAGCCTGAACTTATTGTCGAGAATATGGTCGAGTATTTTCTTGACGACCGAAGCTATCAGCTTTTTCTCCTCGTCGTCCGCGACGAGATCGAAGTAGTTCGAATATGCGTAGAAGTGCCCCACCATCTCATCGGACGAGGTCTCGCCGAGCCACTCAAGCTCGTTGCCGTCCTTGTCGGCGGTGTGGTGCCACTCATGGCGCACACCCGTGCCGTAACCCGCCTCGTCGCTGTATCTTATCGCGCGGGCGGTGAAGCCCTCAATGCCCGTTATTTCCGTGAGCTTTATCATGGCGAGCAGCGAGCGGTGAGCCGCGGTGCGAACCTCGGGGTCTTTTGTGCAGGCATATTCAAAGCACAGCGCGCCGAGATAGAGTCCCGTCCAGAGTCCGTCGTTGTCGCCCGTGCAGACATAGCCCTCGTCCTCGGACACAACGCCCTCATGCTCGAGTGCGCGCTCGAGGACAAAGCCGTCCTTGCGGACATTGTATTTTTCGCTGAATGCGCGAAGGCGCTTCGCCTTCTCTTCGAGCGTCATCAGCTCTGTCTTGAAAACGCTTATGCCGCCCGAGGCAGTGGAGACGCAGAAGCCGCCGTCCGGCGAGAGGACAATCCCCGTCGCGTGCATATCGGGCAGCCAGCGCTTGTAGCCGTAATAGGAGAGCTTGCCGTTATGGAGGATGATGAGCCCGCAGGAGGTGGTGAAGTATCTTCTGCCCTCGCTGTCGGTAGCCATACCGGTTATCTCGCCCTTCGGAAGAGCGGCTATCTTCGAGCCGTCGAGCCAATAGCTGTTGTCGTCGTAGACGCACGCTCCCTTATCCGTGCCTATCCAGACGTCGCCTGCGGGGTCGATGTCAAGGCAGGATATATTGTCGCTGAGTATCCCGGTCACGCCCTCCATGAGCTCGGACCAGTGCCAGCGCTTGCCGACGAGCGCGTGAAGCCCGTCGCTCTCCGTTCCGACATAGACCTTGTTGTTGCCGCAGACGGCTATGCAGCTGCCCTTGCCGGGCACGCCGATTTTGAGATCGTGATCTTCAGCGCCATGCGGAAAGCGGTAGAGCACCGTCTCTGTGAGTATCCAAGTTACACGGTCGCAATCCTGTCTCATGGCGACCGTTTCGGACGAGAACTCGCGGGACGAGACGCGCTTCTTTCCGTTTAATTCAACAAGCGTCTTGCCCGCGCCGACAAAAATATGTCCGTCGTCAGCGCAGAAGAGCATGGATATCGCCGCGTCCTCAATGCCTATATCCACTGCCGTTATTTTATCTCCGTTTATTTTCGAAAGTCCTCTGTCGGTTCCTACATAGAGACTCCCGTCCGCGCCGTAGCAGAGTGCGGTTATGTTATCCGACGCAAGCCCGTCGGCGGAGGTGAACACCGTCCTCGTCAGCTGCGGAAACTCACCGAGGCGGCATACCGTGTTGCGCTTTTTCATTTATCTGCTCCTTTTATAAAAATTAAGCCGTGCATTGGCACAAATACCAACAATAATTATATCGGAATGTGCATTTTTTTCAAGAGCAAATACAAAAAAGAGTGATTTTTCTATTGCATTTTTATATATTGTGGAGTAAGATAGCGGTGTCAGAAAAGAATCATATCCGGAAGGTGGAAAAAATGTTTACTGATAAGCCCGAGAGCTACCGAGGAGTGTATTCGCTCCTGCTCACTCCGTTCAAGGAGGATAAGTCGATAGACTACGACGTCTATGCGCAATACGTCGAGTGGCAGGTCGAGCGCGGGTCGCATCACCTGTTCTCAGTCTGCGGCAGCTCCGAGATGACGAAGCTCACTCCCGAGGAGAGGGTCAAGTGCGCGACAATCGCCGCAAAGTACTCCGGCGATACGGAGGTTATAGCCACCGCAAACCTTGAGCCTGCATGGCATATGCAGGTCGAAGAGGTCAAGCGCATGGAGCAGACCGGAGTCGACGGACTTGTTTTCGTCTCCAAAGGCTATGCCGACAACGATGAGAGGCTTGTAGGATATCTCAGCGAGCTTGCGGAATATACCACTCTGCCCATAATCCTCTATGAGTTCCCCGGAATGCAGCCGTGCAATATATCCGGCAAGGCATACGGCGAGCTTGTAAAGACAGGCAGATTTCACGGAATAAAAGATACCACCTGCACCATGGCGGGCATAAAAGACAAGATAGCCGTTCAGGGCGATTCGGCAGTCCTTCAGGCGAACATACCGCTGCTCTTCGACGCATACATGGCGGGCGCGCGCGGCGTTTGCGCTACTCCGACCTCCTGCGGCGCAAATCTGTTTCGCAAGATGTACGATGAGTTCTTCGTCGAGAAGAATATAGCCAAAGCGCGCGAGACCTTCAACGAGATAATCCTGCTCGATAACGCCATAGACAGCGGCTTCAACGCGAGCGCAAAATACCTCGTCGGTCTGCAGGGTGTCCCGATGACCACCGCAACAAGATGCGGCTCGACCCTCAGCGAAGCCAGACGGCGCAGCCTCGAGGCATACTACGAGTACGCGAAAGAGCACGGTATGCTCAAGTAAATTAACGATTAAACGGCTTTTATAAAAACAGCCGTAGACAGAATATTTAAACTAACCGGCCACGGCAATTTTTCCTCCGTGACCGGTTTTGAATTTATGTAATAAGAAAAAATGTGAAATCGGGATTTGTGTGGAAAGGCCGCCGTCAATCAAACAATTTTAATGTTGCAAATAGACATAATCGTGCAGAGGCGCATATTACCGAGCCGATATAAAGTTATATTTTGACGACTGACGCAAAAAAAGCAGCGCATCTATAAACAGTGCGCTGCTTTTCGTTTTTTATGTAGCTCTCATCCGGCCGAAGGCGGTTATTTGAACAGCTTTGTGTGCTTCAGTGCCGAATACAGCGGCAGTCCGAGCACGAGGCAGACTGCGAGCTCGCCCGCTCCGACTTCGAGCGCGGATATTGCGAACGCGGTGAGCTTGCCGCCCTCAACGGGGGTCAGCATCACTATCTCGAGTCCGACTATCACGGCGTTAAACAGCACGGGCATGAGCGAGGACAGTACCGGCAGCTTCTTTATCTGCACATTTCTGAGCATACGCCCGGTTATTGCGCCGAGCAGGGTTGCCGCCGAGCCGAAAAGCACATCCCATATGCCCATCGGGCTCGATATGTTGCCTATAATGCAGCCTATTGTCAGCCCCGGTATTGCGGCGGGGGTGAGCGTGCAGAGCACGGTCAGAGCCTCCGAGAGCCTGAACTGCACCGGGCCGTAGGCGAGTGAGAACGCGGCGCTTAAATATGTCGCCGCCGCATAGAGCGCAGCGATAACCGCGCTCTCCGTCATGAATCGAACGGAAAGTTTTTTGTTTTTCATTTTTCTGCTCCTTTTGCTGCCATGCAGCGCCTTTAGTTTTGTTCGGCATCGGGCAATGCCTGTCGGGAAGGTCTCGAACCGACATTTTTATTTATATATATTAAAGATACTCCGCGAGGTCCTTCATGCTGTTTACTGCGACGCTCGCTTTTATATCCGAATTTTCATATTCCTCTCTCGTTGTGACGCCGCTGAGCACGAGCGCACTCGGTATGCCGTGGGACGCGCCTATCGCGATATCGGTAGCTAAACGGTCGCCGATAAAAGCTATCTCGTCACGCGAGCACGAGAGCATATTTGTGATATAATCGACTGTAGCCGTCATGGGCTTGCCCATAACGAGAGGGCGCTTGCCCGTTGACGCGGCAAAGAGCTCGATCATCGAGCCGGTATCGGGCATGAAGCCGTCCGCCGTAGGGCAGTTGAGATCGGGGTGAGTCGCTATATACTCCGCGCCGTTTGCGATATACTTAGCGGCATTCCGAATCTTCTGATAGGTCAGCGTAGTGTCAAAGCCGAGCACCACGATATCGGGATTTTCTTCCGCAAGATTAACTCCCGCCGCCTTGAAATCGCCTGTCAGACGGTCGTTGCCCAGAAGATAGACGCTCTTGCCGGGGCGGTGCCTCTTTAAAAAGTCTATCGTAACATGGGACGAGATTATCACGCGCTTTTCGTCGACGGGGAAACCCATTTTTGCGAGCTTGTCCCTGCACGACTCGACATTGTTCGACGAATTGTTCGTGAAGAAATAGAAGTCCCGCCCGCTCTCGCGCACCTTTTTAAGAAAGCCGTCCGCGCCGGGGATAATGTTTCCGTCGAGATAGAATGTTCCATCCATATCGACAATAAAATACTTCGTTTTTTCAAAAATACTCTTATCTGCCAAAATTCCACACACTTTCTCTCAAGGCTCGTATATCGAGCGCAGTGTTAGATATTATACCACAAAAACTATAGGTTTTACAACACTTCTTTTTCGTCCTCAGAGGCGATTTTTAGACACTTTTGCAATTTGTGTCGCATTGCAGTTTATAAATATTCAACTATTTTTTGAATTTTCAATGAATCTTTTATTTTTACTATAGACTTTTTTCTTCGGATATTTTAAAATTGTATGTATAACACGTCGGCTTTGGACCGGCAAAACGGAGGATTAAGAATATGGCAAACCAGAATCTCGAGTTTGGCAACAGACTCAAGACCTTTCGCACCCTTAACGGTCTGACACAGGGGGAAGTGGCCGAGGTGCTGAAGCTTGACCGTTCGACCTACACCTATTATGAAAAAGGCCGCGTTCCGAATCTCGATACTCTCAACAAGCTCTCAAAGCTCTTTAACGTGTCCGTCGCCGAGCTCATCGGCGAGCGCGACGACGGTGCGCTTGACGTTATCAAAAACGCAAGCAGGGAGCTGCACGTTGAGAGCATCTTTTTGAGACCGGACGAAAAACAGCTGATACTCAATCTTCGCCTCTGCTCCGCCTCGGACAGACAGAAGATAGCGGAAAAGGTCAATCAATACGTCGAAAAGAGATCCAAATAAGGACATCGGATGGACAAATTCAAGCTCGAAAACCTCGGCAGCGGAATAACCGCGGTCATCTCGAAGGAACACGGCTTCGGGACGGATGCCCTCCTGCTTGCAGACTTTGCAGCAGTGAGGGAGAATAACCGCTGCTGCGACATGGGCAGCGGCTGCGGGATAATCCCCTTGCTGTGGCTCAAAAAGAATATAAGCAGACCCGTTGCCGCAGTTGAGATAAGCGAGCAGGGCTGCGAGCAGATGAAAAAGGCTGCCGAGGTTAATTCTCTCGGCGGCCGTCTTGAGATATTTAACGAAGATTTGCGCAGGGTGCGCGAATTTCTCCCCGCGGGGGAATTTGACGTTGTTACGATGAACCCGCCCTACAAGGCCGAGGGCGCGGGAATAGTCAGTGCGGACGGGGCGGCGGCGATGGCGCGCCACGGACTGTGCTGCTCGCTCGACGATATGTGCTCAGCCGCCGCGTGGCTTTTGAAATTCGGCGGAAAATTCTGCGTGTGTCTGCGCCCCGAGCGGCTTTGCGAGCTGATGTGCAGAATGAGCGCCGCCGGCATTGAGCCGAAGAGGCTCAGAACCGTCTCGAAGCGGGACGGCTTTGCGCCGTGGCTCGTTCTTGTCGAGGGACGGCGCGGCGGAAAGCCCGGAATGACGGTCGAGCCCCAGCTAAACATCTATGACGGGAACGGTTACTCGGAATATATGAAATCGCTCTATTCCGACTACGAACGAGAGCGTGAAAATAATGACCGCGAAAGGAAAAAGACTGACTGATGAGCGCTGTACTTTATGTTGTCGGCACACCGATAGGCAATCTCGGCGACCTCTCCCCCCGCGCAGTCGAGGCATTTGAAAGCTGCGACTTTATAGCCGCGGAGGACACGAGGGTGACGCTGAAGCTCCTCAATTCGTTTGAGATAAAAAAGCCGATGATAAGCTATCACGAGCACAACAGATTCGAGATGAGCCCACGCATTGTTGCAAGGCTGTTAAACGGCGAGAGCTGCGTGCTCGTCACTGATGCGGGTATGCCCGCGATATCCGACCCCGGCGAGGATTTGGTGCGAATGTGCCATGAGCACGGAATAAAAGTCGAGTCCGTGCCGGGTCCCACCGCTTTTGCGACTGCTCTGGCGATATCGGGTATGCCCTCGGGTCGGTTTACCTTTGAGGGCTTTTTGAGCGTCAACACGGCGAGCCGCACCGAGCATATACAGAGCATAGTCAAAGAGCCGCGCACCATGATATTCTATGAGGCGCCGCATAAGCTGGGCGCGACGCTGCGTGACCTTGCCGCCGCACTGGGCGACAGGGAAATCGCAATAGTCCGCGAGCTGACGAAGATACACGAAGAGGTCATACGCACCACCCTCTGCGCCGCCGCCGAGAAGTATGCGGACGGCGGACTGAAGGGCGAAATAGTGCTGATTATAGAGGGCGCAAAGCCCGAAGAAAAAGAGAATATGACCGTTGAGCAGGCAGTCGAAGAGGCGAAAAGGTTCGTATCAAACGGCGACTCCGCATCGGAGGCCGCAAAGAAGGCGGCGAAGCTCAGCGGTCTGAAAAAGGGCGACATATATAAGCTTATGCAGGGAGAGAAGGACAATGGCTGAGGCATTAAAGCAATATTGGTATCTGGCTGTCGCACTCGTTGCGGTTGCGATTTTTACCGTCTGGGTCGTCAAAAAGGCTGCCGAGGCGGCGAGCAGAACACGTGCGGAGCGCGAGGCGCAGATGAAGAAGCTGGAATACGAATCGGGCGTTCGCAAGGAGTTCGCCGAGCTCTCCGAGGAGAAGCTCAGAAGCGCCGACAAAAAACGCGCCTTTGACGGCGTTGCGATGAACATTCAGCGCTATCTCGAAAAGCAGAGCAATATGAATGCGGCGTTCGCCGAGCTCCCCGACGCAAAAAAACAGATATACGCGCTCTACTATCTTTTTGACGACTCTCAAAAGGGTCTGAGCGAGTTTTTCAAATGCAATTCCGCTCCCCTGACCCCTGAGGCTCTGAAAGCGGTCGAATCCCTGTTCCCCCGCGATGCGGCCGAGGCGTTTGCCGGCGAGTACCGCGCCTATGACCCCAACGACGAAACTACCTCGCTCATCCCCGCGGAGACAGAGAAAAACGACGAGAAATATGCACAGGCGATGAAGGACTTTGATTTCTACAATGCCGCAGTCGAGTTTATAATAAAAAATCTTAATGATTTTTGCTGATATCCGACTTATTTTTTATTCAAGGTAAAGTATAATAGACTTGGAACTCCGCTTTGCGGACAAAAATAAAATACGGGAGGAACCGGTATGGACTTCAAAGGCAGCAGAACTCAGGCAAATCTCATGGCGGCTTTCGCCGGAGAATCACAGGCAAGAAACAAATACACCTACTACGCCTCAAAGGCAAAGAAGGAAGGCTACGAGCAGATAGCCGCGATTTTCACGGAGACTGCGGACAACGAGAAAGAGCACGCCAAAATGTGGTTCAAGGAGCTGCATGACGGCGCCGTTCCCTCGACCGTTGAGAATCTGCGCGACGCGGCGGCGGGCGAAAACTATGAGTGGACCGAGATGTACAGAGAGTTCGCCGAGGTAGCGCGCGAGGAGGGCTTTGACCGCATAGCCTCGCTGTTTGAGCTTGTAGGCAGCATTGAAAAGGAGCACGAGGAGCGCTACAACGCACTGCTCGGGAATCTCGAGGAGGGCATCGTTTTCGAGCGCAGCGAAGAAGTCGTCTGGGTATGCCGCAACTGCGGTCACATCCACGTCGGCAAGTCTGCGCCCAAGGTCTGCCCCACCTGTGCGCATCCGCAGGCTTACTTCGAAATCAAAAAGACAAACTATTGATAAGCACGTCAAGCTCTGTCCGCCGTCCTGCGGGCGGAGCTTTTTATTCCCCGAATGCGGGCAAAAAAATTAATAATACAGAAAATACACGATTTATTTGGTTATTTTTTACAAAAAATTTACATTGAATCCTATTCACGTTTGAATAAAGTAGTCAAAAAACCGCTTGAAAAAATTTATAATCGAGTGTATAATTTATTTAATAATACATCATTAGAGGAAAGTGAGAATCTTAAATGCTTAATGAGAATATCCCGATGTACCTTTTCCATCAGGGTACAAATGCAAAAGCATATGAGTATCTCGGCTCACACCGCGACGAAGAGGATGAGAATTTTACCTTTTTCCGCGTATGGGCTCCGCACGCCGTTGCCGTTTTCGTCGCCTGCGACAAAAACAAATGGACGGGAGAGGGCTTTGAGCTCAAGCGCATAAACGAACAGGGTCTCTGGGAGGGACGCTTCGAGGGCTTTAAGGATTATGACGCCTACAAGTATCTCATCATCGCGCAGGACGGACGCAAGCTGATGAAATGCGACCCCTACGCATTCCACGCCGAGACGCGTCCCGGCACCGCCTCGAAGATTTACGAGCTCGGCTCGTTCGAGTGGACGGACGGCGCATGGCTGAAAAAACGCCGCAGGAAGAATATCTACAGCTCCCCCGTGAATATATATGAGCTGCACGTAGGCTCATGGCAGCGCTATCCCGACGGGAACACGCTCTCCTACCGCGAGCTCGCGGACAGGCTCGTGCCCTATGTTCTCGACATGGGCTATACGCACATCGAGCTGCTGCCGATAATGGAGCACCCGTTTGACGGCTCCTGGGGCTATCAGGTCACCGGATACTTTGCGCCTACCTCGCGCTACGGCACTCCGGACGACTTCATGTATTTCGTTAATAAATGCCACGAAAACGGCATAGGAGTTATATTGGACTGGGTTCCGGCGCATTTCCCGAAGGACTCGTTCGGCCTCTATGAATTTGACGGAGAGGCCTGCTACGAATATGCCGACCCCAACAAGGGCGAGCACAAGCAGTGGGGCACGCGCGTCTTTGACTACGGCAGAACGGAGGTTCAGAGCTTCCTCATGTCGAGCGCGCTGTTCTGGCTCGAGGTCTATCACGTTGACGGACTGAGAGTCGACGCCGTCGCCTCCATGCTCTATCTCGACTACGGGCGCGAGGACGGCGAATGGAGCCCGAACACCTACGGCGGCCGCGAAAATCTCGAGGCCGTGGCATTCATAAAGAAGCTCAACGAGACTATATTCGGCGAGCACGGCGACGTGCTGATGATAGCCGAGGAGAGCACCTCATGGCCGATGGTCTCGAAGCCCGTCTATCTCGGCGGTCTGGGCTTCAACTTCAAATGGAATATGGGCTGGATGAACGACTGTCTGCGGTATTTCTCGCTCGACGGTCTGTTCAGGAAGTTTAATCACGACTGCCTGACCTTCTCGTTCTTCTACGCCTTCTCCGAGAATTTCGTGCTGCCCATCTCGCATGACGAGGTTGTCCACGGAAAATGCTCGCTGATAAACAAAATGCCCGGTACATACGAAGAAAAATTTGCGGGAGTGCGCTCATTCCTCGCATATATGATGGCTCATCCGGGCAAGAAGCTGCTCTTCATGGGTCAGGAGTTCGGCCAGTTCATCGAGTGGAACTACAAGCAGGAGCTCGACTGGCTGCTGCTCGACTACGATATGCACAGAAAGCTCAAGGAGTTTTCGCGCACGCTCAACCGCTTCTATAAGCGCAACCCGACAATGTGGGAGATAGACTACAGCTGGGAGGGCTTCAGCTGGATATCCAGCGACGACAGCGCAAACTCCGTCATAGCCTTCCGCCGCATTGACAAAAGCGGCGACGAGCTGATAGCCGTGTGCAACTTCACTCCCGTCACGCGCGAAAAATACCGCATCGGAGTCCCCGAAAAGGGCACCTACCGCATAGTTCTCAACACGGACAGCACCGAGTTCGGCGGCAGCGGCACGAAGATACAGAAAACCTACACGTCTAAACCGATCCCGATGCACTCGTTCGAGCAGAGCATCTCGCTCACTCTCCCGGGTCTGTCGGTCGTTTATCTGAAAAAACAAGGCAAGAAAACTAATAACAAGGAGGAATAAGTATGGCCAGAAAAACAGAATGTATCGCTATGCTGCTCGCCGGCGGTCAGGGCAGCAGGCTCGGTATTCTGACCAAAAATATGGCAAAGCCTGCCGTCCCCTACGGCGGCAAGTACAGGATAATCGATTTTCCGCTGTCGAACTGCGTAAACTCCGGCATCTACACAGTCGGCGTGCTCACGCAGTATCAGCCGCTCGAGCTCAACGATTATATCGGCAACGGCCAGCCGTGGGATCTTGACAGGGAGAACGGCGGCGTGCATATCCTCTCGCCCTACCAGCAGATAAAGGGCTCCGAGTGGTACAAGAACACCGCCAACGCCATATATCAGAACATAACGTTTATCGACCGCTATTCGCCCGAATATGTCCTTATCCTCTCCGGCGACCACATCTATAAGATGGACTACTCGAAGATGCTCGCCTATCACAAGGAGAAGAACGCCGACTGCACGATAGCCTCGATTGAAGTCCCGTGGGAGGAGGCCTCCCGCTTCGGTCTGATGTTCGTCAACGACGACGGCTCGATATCCGAGTTCGAGGAGAAGCCGAAGCACCCGCGCAGCAACAAGGCCTCGATGGGCATATACATATTCACCTGGAGCAAGCTGCGCCGCTATCTTCTCGAGGACGAGGCCAACCCGGACTCCGGCAACGACTTCGGTCACGACCTCATCCCCGCCATGCACGCTGCGGGTGAGCGTCTCTTCGCCTATCAGTTTGACGGCTACTGGAAGGACGTCGGCACGATAGACAGCCTCTGGGAGGCAAACCTCGACCTGCTCAACCCCAAGGTGGACCTCGACCTGAGCGACCCGTCGTGGAAGATATATTCCCGCACCCCGACCGCCCCGCCGCACTATGTCTCGCCCGACGCAAAGGTTCAAAACTCCATGCTCACGGAGGGCTGCGAGATATCCGGCGATATCGACTTCTCCGTTATCTTCGCGGACGTTACGGTTGAAAAGGGCGCCGTGATAAGAGACTCGATAATCATGCCCGGCACGGTTATAAAGTCCGGCGCGGTGGTTCAATATGCCATTGTCGCGGAGAACGCGGTTATCGAGGAAAACGCCGTCGTCGGCGAGCGACCCGAGGCCATGGATGACCTCGACAAATGGGGCGTCGCCGTTATCGGCAAGGGCGTTACGGTCAAAAAGGGCACGAAGATAGAGCCCAAGGCCATGTATGACGGAGAAAAGGAGGACGGACGCAAATGAGAGCCAACAATGTTCTCGGCATAATATATGCCAGCACCTATGACCAGTCGCTTCCCGAGCTTACAAATATGCGAACCATGGGCTCCGTCCCGTTCGGCGGAAGATACAGGCTCATAGATTTCCCGCTTTCCAATATGGTGAACTCCGGTATCTCCAAGGTCGGCGTTATAACCAAGAGCAACTACCGCTCGCTCATGGATCACCTCGGCACAGGCAAGCCGTGGGATCTGTCGCGTAAGCGCGAGGGTATGTTCATTCTGCCGCCGTTTAACTCCGCGGAGGACTCCGGCGGACTGTTTGCAAACAGAATAGACGCGCTCGTCGGCTGCGCCTCGTTCATATCGAGCTCGACCAACGAATATGTTCTGCTCTGTGACTGCAACACCATCTGCAATATTGACATCAACCTGCTCTTCGACGCGCACGAGCAGAGCGGCGCGGACATCACCGCCGCCTACTGCCACGGCACCGTCCCGGCGCTTAACAACACCATGACCTTTGACCTCGACTCCGACGGCAGAATAAAGGAGATTGCCATTTCCTCCGTCGGCGGCAAGGAGGGCGACTACTCGCTCAACGTGTTCCTGCTCAAGAAGTCACTGCTTGAAAGACTTATCTCTCAGGCGGCAAGTATGCACTACACAGACTTTGAGCGCGACCTTATTCAGGCGAATGTCGGCGTGCTGAAGATCTGCGGCTACAAGACGGAGGGCTTTGTCGTCACTCTCGACTCGCTCAAGAGCTTCTATGACGCCAATATGGCTCTGTTGGATCTCAACAACCGCTCCGAGCTGTTCTGCAGAGAGCGCCCCGTATATACAAAGGTACGCGATGAGGTCCCGGCTATTTACGGACTCGGCGCAGCGGTCAAAAACAGCCTCGTAGCCGACGGCTGCAAGATAGAGGGCACGGTTGAAAACAGTATCCTCTTCCGCGGCGTCACGATAGGCAAGGATGCCGTGGTCAAAAACTCCATCATCATGCAGGGCGCATACATAGGCTCCGGCGCAACGCTCAACAGCGTGATAATGGATAAGATCTCTATAATTAAACCCGACAAATCACTCTGCGGCACAAATACCTTCCCGGTATATGTCGGCAAGGGCATAGTGGTTTGAGCGAAAGGGGAATAGCAAAATGAAAGTCCTATATGCTGCAAGTGAGGCTCTTCCTTTCATGGCCAGCGGCGGGCTCGGCGACGTTGCCGGCTCTCTGCCCAAGGCGCTGCGCAAGCGTCTTGTCGGCTGCCGTGTTGTTATGCCGCTCTACGGCGGAATAAAGCAGGAGCTGCGCGACCGGATGCAATTTATTACGCATATCACCGTGCCCGTCTCATGGCGCAGACAGTACTGCGGCATCTTCGAGGCGAAGGTGGACGGCGTAATCTTCTACTTCATTGACAACGAGTATTATTTCAAGCGCGACGGCATCTACGGCCACTATGACGACGCGGAGCGCTTTGCGTTCTTCTCCCGCGCCGTGCTCGAAATAATCCCGTATATCGACTTCAAGCCCGACGTTATTCATTCGAATGACTGGCAGACGGCTCTCGTCCCGGTCTATTATTCGACGATGTACGCAAACCGCGAGGGCTACGAGAACATAAAAAATATTTTCACCATCCATAACATCCAGTATCAGGGCGTTTACGGCAAGGAGATTCTCGGCGACGTGTTCGGTCTGGATGAGCAGCACGAGCGTCTGCTCGACTTCGGCGGCAACCTCAACCTGATGAAGGGCGCTATCGAATGCGCCGACGCCGTGACGACCGTCAGCCCGACCTACGCAGAGGAGATACTCGACCCCTGGTTCAGCCACGGGCTTGACCCGATTCTGCGCGAGCGTCAATATAAGCTCCACGGCATTTTGAACGGCATCGACACCGATGTATATGACCCGGAGCATGACGCGGCGATAGCGAAGCCTTTCTCCGCAAAGAATCCCGACGGCAAGAAAGAGGACAAGGCCGATCTTCAGCGCGAGTTCTCTCTGCCCGTGCGCGACGATGTGCCGATAATCGGCATGGTCTCGCGCCTTGTGTCGCACAAGGGACTTGACCTCGTAAAGGCCGTCCTCGACGAGCTGCTGAGCACCACCGACGTTCAGCTCGTTGTGCTGGGCACGGGCGACTGGGAATATGAGAACTTCTTCCGCGAGGTCGAGGCGCGTTACCCGGGAAAAGTCGGGCTGAGAATAGCCTTTATCCCCGACCTTGCGCGCAAGATATACGCGGGCTGCGATATGTTCCTCATGCCGTCCAAGAGCGAGCCCTGCGGACTCTCGCAGATGCTCGCGCTCAGATACGGCACTCTCCCGATAGTCCGCGAGACCGGCGGACTCAAGGACAGCATCACCGACTCCGGCGACGGCGAGGGCAACGGCTTCACCTTTAAGAGCTACAATGCCCATGATATGCTCGGCGCGATACGCAGAGCGTTGGGCGCATACGGGAACAGAGACTACTGGGATTCGCTCGTTGAGCGCGCGCTCAAATGCGACAACAGCTGGGGACGCTCGGCGAGAGAGTATATGCGCCTCTACAGAGAGACCGTAGGCAAGTAAAATAATTCAAACGGAGGACCGCAGTGACCGCCCGTGCAGCGGACGCCGCGGCCTCTTTTTTTACGGTGAGAAAGTATGGTTATAAAGTCCGACATGATAGACCGTCAGCTTCGCCCGATAGGCGAGGCTATCCGCTTTGTCTGGCCGAGCTTCAGCGAGCGGAAGTTCAAGCTCTGCAATTTTATTCTGAAAAACTTCGGGCGCGGCGCGGACGTTACGCCGTGGAAGATAAAGTGCGAGCAGATAAAAATCCCGCGCGCGGACGGGAGCGAGCTGCGCCTGTGCGTATACTCGCCGAGAAAGCGCGAGGGTGGAATGCCCGGGCTGCTGTGGATTCACGGCGGCGGCTACGCCATGGGCATACCCGAGCAGGATCACGGCTTTGTGCGCTCGTTTGTCGGCGCAGCAGGCTGCGTCATGGTCGTGCCGGACTACAAAAAATCGCTCTATGCCCCCTTTCCCGCCGCACTCGAGGACTGCTATCTCGCCCTGCTTTGGCTCAAGGAGAACGGCGAAAAATACGGCATGAGACGGGACAAGATATTCGTCGGCGGCAACAGCGCGGGCGGCGGGATGACCGCGGCACTCACGCTCTACGCCCGCGACAGGGGCGAGGTGAATATAGCGTTTCAGATGCCGCTCTACCCGATGCTCGACGACCGCCCGACCGAGACTTCAAAAAACAACGACGCGCCCGTCTGGAACACGAAGTCGAACATAGCCGCGTGGAAGCTCTATTTGGGTGACGACTACGGCACGGACAGAGTCTCGAAATACGCCGCGCCCGCGCGCGAGACGGACTTTTCGGGTCTGCCGCCGACGCTCACGTTCATTGGCAGCATAGACCCGTTTCTCGCGGAGACAAAGAGCTATGTCGAGGCGCTGCGCGCGGCGGGTGTTCCCGTTGAGTTCAGGATATTCGAGGGCGGATTCCACAGCTTCGATATATATTATTTTGCAAACATCGCCAAGGAGGCGAACAAATTCATCCGCGACGGCTTCAAATATGCGGCGGAGCACTGCTCCGCACCTCAGCCGGAGGATAAATAAACCGTGGACAGCGGCATATGCCGCTGTCCACGGTTTTTCATATTCGGTTATCTGTTCCAAAGGGCTTTAAATTCATCCTCGCCGTATCCGCGCAGGATATAGTAATACTCCGTTTTGTCTCCGTTTTGCACCTGAACTCCGGGCGCGCCCTTGAGCGTTATACGCTCCTCCCGCCCGTCGGAGTATTCGACGGTGAACATAAAGCTCCAGCCCTTCCAGCCGGAATATTTGAAGAAGCTCTTATAAAGCGTTATGCTGCCGAGCTTCTCCGCAAGCTCGCGGCACTGGCTGTCGGTGAGCACGATTTCATCCGGCGGCGCTTGCGTCACTGTGGATTTCGCGGTGATTTTTGCAACATTTTCGGCATCGAGGCTTACCGTATGCACGCGGGCAGCGAACACGGCCGAGACAACGACAAGAACAATAACGATAACAGCCACCGCAATCATTGTTTTCCTTTTGTTATTCATCTCCTATCCTCCTTATTCAATTGTCAAAATACACTATTTTATCAAAATTCACTCTTGTTATATCCAACCAAACATTATTTGAACCGTATCCATTGTTTACTATTACATACTTTCCGTCTACAATGCTCTCAAAGAAACCATGAACAATCATCCAATGATTTCCATAAGTGCTGTCATTTTGTGTACCAATAATAACCGGTCTGCTTCCATTTATTTTTCCCTTTATTGTAGAAAAACTAAAATTACCGCTTCGCGCATTATTATTAACTGGTCTGCTGTTTAAATACCTTTGCAATCCTACTCTCATCATTGTCGTTGTTGTGTAATTTGGCCCCACATACTGTCTCATAAGAGAAATAAGCGGTTCTCTCTCTATTTTGTCGTGACTAACATATGCCGTACTAACATAGTCATAATAATATCTCATACAGATTGCACTTGCTGTCGCACCACAACAATTACTACAGGTTTGTCTCCACGGCTTCAATGAGCCACTTATATACTTCTCCACATTGATGTGTCGCATATTATTCTCTTCATCTTCAAAAAATGAATCAAAATAATGTTCTTGATCTACAATCGATTCTGCTGCATATACATATCTAACAGCAGTCCGTTTTAATGCCGAACCATCATTTATTGACAAAATTTGTCTACCAACTTTTTTATAATAATTCATTGGTCCATTGTAAATAGGATCTGAAACATTATTATACGGATTTGTTCCTGTTGGACTCCATTCTGGCACAGAAAAATCATTCAAATTCACTATTATATATCCACTTTCTTCTATGCCAAAACATACTGCTTCATATTCATCATTTAGATTCTTCAACAAAATCGTTTCATTTAATATTACATCGTAACCTATACGTTCTAAAAAAATTTCTGCGCGCCTTCTTGCGAAGTTCATTTTTTCTGTATCACAAAATCCGTTTCTCTCATTTGCAAAAACAAAGGTAGGCGTAAATAACATTATAACAATCATCAATATTACAAATACTTTTTTATATAACTTCATGTTATTTCCTCCTGTTCTTATTTGTTGTGTTGTATACTATCTTTACCTCGTTTATCCGTTCTGTCAGATAGAAAACCTTTCATTTATATTATACACAAAATATCTATTGCCCGTCAACTGTTTTTTCAACATTAGTATTAACAAACAAAAACAGCGCCGCAGGGGAAAACCTCTGCGGCGTTGAAAATCAATTTTTTATCTCTTCAGGCTCAGCTCAGACGAGCTCGATGATGCACATCTCTGCTGCGTCTCCTCTGCGGGGACCTGTTTTGATTATGCGGGTATAACCGCCGTTAACGTCCTTATATTTCGGGGCGATCTCATCAAAGAGCTTCTTGGCAACATCCTCTTTGGTGATGTATGCCATGACTTTGCGCTTCGAGTGAAGTGAGTTGTCCTTAGCTATGGTGATCATCTTCTCGGCCATAGCGCGAACTTCCTTAGCCCTTGTAACGGTGGTCTCTATCCTGCCGTTCTCGAAGAGATATGTGACCATACCTCTGAGCATAGAAATACGGTGATCCGTAGTTCTGCCAAGTTTTCTGGTTCCGGGCATTTTATTCACACTCCTTTACCGTAGTGAGTCTTATTCCTCTTCCTTGCTGAGGCTCAGGCCCATGGATTTGAGCTTAGCGATAACCTCGTCAAGGGATTTTCTTCCGAGGTTGCGGACTTTCATCATGTCCTCCTCGGTCTTGCTGATCAGATCTTCAACAGTGTTAATGCCGGCTCTCTTCAAGCAATTGAAGGAACGCACAGACAGGTCAAGCTCCTCAATAGTCATCTCGAGGACTTTCTCCTTGGCATTGTCGCTCTTGACAACCATAATCTCTGTATCGTACGCCTCATCGGAGAGGTCGCCGAAGAGAGAGAGATGCTCGTTGAGGATCTTGGCTCCAAGGGATACGGCCTCCATCGCATGGATGGTGCCGTCGGTCCACACCTCAAGCGTGAGCTTGTCGAGGTCGGTAACATGACCTACGCGGGTGTTTTCGACTGTGTAGTTGACCTTTAACACGGGTGAATAGATCGAGTCGATGGCGATAACGCCTATAGTGGGCGGGAACTTCTCCTTATTGCGCTCGGCCGAATAATAACCTCTGCCCTTGTCGCAGACGAGCTCCATGTGGACGTTCGCGCTGCTGTCAAGAGATGCAATATGAAGCTCCGGGTTGAGGATCTCAACCTCAGAATCCGTCTGAATGCTGCCTGCGGTGATCTCGCACTCGCCGGAAGCGTCTATATAGACAGTCTTAGGACCATCGCCGTGGATCTTGAGTATGACATCCTTGAGGTTGAGGACGATCTCCGTGACGTCTTCCTTGACGCCGGGAATCGTTGAAAACTCGTGCAGGATACCATCGATCTTAACGGAGATTATAGCATATCCCGGAAGTGAAGAGAGCAGGACGCGGCGCAGGGAGTTACCGAGGGTCGTTCCGTAACCTCTCTCAAGGGGTTCTACGATAAACTTGCCGTAGGTTCCGTCGGGCGTAATGCCTTCTGTTTCGATCTTGGGCTTCTCGATTCCGATCATTCAAAACCCTCCTTTTTATAAAACGCGGCAAGGCCGCTGAAAGAGTATTGCTCAAAAACAAGCCGTTTAAGCGGCATTATTTCGAGTACAACTCGACGATAAGATGCTCTTCGACGGGAACCATGATCTGGTCTCTCTCGGGAAGGGCGACGACCTTAGCGGTGAGCTTGTCGGCGTCAGCCTCGAGCCATGCGGGCACGGGACGGGCGGCGTTAGTCTCAAGAACAGCCTTGATCTTGTCGCTCTCTCTGCTTCTTTCCTTAATCGAAACAACATCGCCGGCTTTAAGAAGGTATGACGGGATGTCAACTTTCTTGCCGTTTACTTTATAATGGCCGTGAACAACGAGCTGTCTTGCTTCGGCTCTGGAGTTAGCCCAGCCGAGAAGATAAACTACATTGTCAAGTCTGCTCTCGCAGATACGAAGAAGGTTTTCACCGGTGACACCCTTCTTGCGCTCAGCCATGAGGAAATACTTGTGGAACTGGCCTTCCTGAATACCGTAGTAACGCTTAGCCTGCTGCTTCGCTCTGAGCTGCAAACCGTATTCAGAGGTCTTTTTGCGGCTCTGGCCGTGCTGACCGGGGGCATAAGAACGGCGCTCAAAAGCGCACTTGTTGCTGTAGCAGCGCTCACCCTTGAGGTAGAGCTTCTTGCCCTCGCGGCGGCACATCTTGCAGACCGCACCTGTATATCTTGCCATGTGTTACACCTCCTAAAATATTGGTTACACGCGCCTTCTCTTGGGCGGGCGGCAGCCGTTATGGGGAATGGGAGTCGTGTCCTTAATAAGGGTGACTTCAAGACCCGCCGTCTGCAACGCTCTTATAGCAGCTTCTCTGCCGGCTCCGGGGCCCTTAACATAAACCTCAACCGTCTTCATACCGTGCTCCATAGCAGCCTTGGCAGCTGTCTCTGCGGCAGTCTGAGCAGCAAAGGGAGTAGATTTTCTTGAGCCTCTGAAGCCCATTTCACCGGCACTTGCCCAGGAAACAGCGTTGCCCTGAGTGTCGGTTATAGTGACGATGGTGTTGTTAAAGGTGGATTGGATATGGACTGCACCGCGCTCAATGTTCTTGCGCTCTCTGCGCTTGCGGGTGCCTGTTGCTTTTTTGCCGGAAACTTTGGTAGCCATATTATCCCTCCTTGATTACTTCTTCTTGTTAGCAATGGTCTTCTTGGGACCCTTGCGTGTACGGGCATTGGTCTTCGAACGCTGACCTCTTACCGGCAGGCCCTTGCGATGACGGACACCGCGGTAGCAGCCGATTTCAACGAGTCTCTTGATATCGAAAGCGGTCTCACGGCGAAGGTCACCCTCGACCTTGCAGTGATGATCTATATACTCACGAAGCTTAGAGACGTCATCCTCGGACAGGTCCTTGACTCTTATATCGGGATTAACTCCTGTTGCGGCGATAATATCGCTTGCGGTTTTGCGACCGATGCCGTAGATATAGGTCAGAGCGATCTCGACTCTTTTCTCTCTAGGCAGGTCAACACCTGAAATACGCGCCATTTGTCAGTTGCACCTCCATTGAATGGTTTGCGTCATTAGCCCTGACGCTGCTTGTGCTTGGGATTTTCACAGATGACCATTACTTTTCCCTTGCGCTTGATTATCTTACACTTTTCACACATTTTTTTGACAGAAGGTCTGACTTTCATTAGAATACCCTCCTTTTACTTGGAACGCCATGTTATGCGGCCCTTCGTCAGGTCGTATGGCGACATTTCGACCGTGACCTTATCTCCCGGAAGAATGCGGATGTAGTTCATCCTGAGCTTACCGGAGATATGAGCCAATATCTGGTGGCCGTTTTCCAGCTCGACCGTAAAGGTCGCGTTGGGCAGGGCCTCTACTACCGTACCTTCAATCTCGATCATATCCTGCTTTGACATATACTGACCTCCCTACAATGATGCAGTCTCATCCTCGAGCCTTCTGAGCGCGCGGCGCAGACGGCTGTCAAACGCCAGCTCCTCCTGCGTTACACGCAGCGAGGTCGGCTCGAGATGCTTGGGATTTTTGATTTTGGGTCTGAGGAGCTTTCGCTCCTTACCGTCGCAGACCTCGACACCGTTTGACGTAACGGCTGTGACTGCAAGCAGTCTGCCCTTATCGCGTCCGGCCGTCGATCTGACGACGCAGCCTCGTTGAAAGCTCATCATTAATCCTCCGCTTAAAGCTGAGTCATTATCTTCGGCCCGTCAGCCGTTATGGCGACGGTGTGTTCGAAATGAGCCGAGAGTTTGCCGTCTTTGGTTCTGACCGTCCACCCGTCGGGTTGAGTACGGATGGCCGCAGAGCCCTGATTTATCATCGGTTCGATGGCAATAGTCATGCCGGGCAGCAGGCGAACGCCTCTTCCTGGCGTGCCGAAATTCGGTACGCTGGGATCCTCATGGAGATTAGCACCCACGCCGTGGCCCGTGTATTCGCGAACGACGGAGAAGCCGCGCTCCTCGCAGTAGCTCGCAATAGCGAAGCCTATATCGCCGAGTCTGCCGCCTGCAACAGCCTTACTGATGCCTTCATAAAGGCTCTCTCTGGTCACGTCGCACAGCCGCTTCGCCTCGGGGGAAATGTCCCCGCAGGCGAAAGTGGCAGCGTTGTCGCCGGTATAGCCGTTTATCGAAGCGCCGAGGTCAATGCTGACTATATCGCCGCTTTTGATAATACGTCTGTGGCTGGGTATTCCGTGAATGATCTCATCGTTTATGGAAATGCATGCGGTAGCGGGGAACCCGTTATAATTGAGGAACGTAGGCGTGGCTCCTGCTTTGAGAATATATTCGTGTGCGATCTTATCGATCTGAGCGGTGGTAACGCCCGGCTCGACAGCCTCGCCCGCCACTTTTAATGCTCCCGCAGATATCCTGCAAGCCTCTCTCATCAGCGAGAGTTCGTGACTTGTTTTGAGCACTATCATGCTTATCCTCCGTTTTGCCGTTAGTTGCGGCGGGGCTTAATCAAGGAAGCCCTTGTAGTGACGCATCATCATCTGGCTCTCGAGCTGCTTAACAGTTTCAAGAGCAACACCGACAAGAATTATTATCGACGTACCGCCGAGCGAAATGTTCATGCCGTCAGCGTAGCTCGTTGCCTTTGAAAGGATGAGCGTGGTGATCTGCGAGAACAGGATCGGGAAGATAGCGACGACACTCAGAAGGAGAGCTCCGAGAAGTGTGATTCTCGAAATGATCCTTGCGATGTAGTCCGATGTGGGTCTGCCGGTACGGATACCGGGAATCATACCGCCGTTCTTGGCGATGTTCTGCGACATCTCAATAGGATTGTACTGGATGCTCGAATAGAAGTAGGCGAAAGCGATTATCAGTATGAAGTAGATAATGCCGTAAGCCCAGTGAGTCGAGGAGAACACGTTGAAGAAACCGGTCCAGAACTTGCTGGCCGAAAGCTTTGCGGCCGGAATGAACATCTGGATGGTGGGCGGGATGGAAAGAATCGAGCCTGCGAAGATGACGGGCATAACACCGGACATATTGACCTTTATCGGAATATGGGTGTTCTGGCCGCCGTACATCTTGCGTCCGACGACGCGCTTGGCATACTGGACGGGAATGCGTCTCTCTGCATTGTCCATCCACACGATGAATGCTATCATCAGAACAAGGATGACGCAGACAAAGGGTGAGAGGAAGTAGTAGACGCCGCCTCTTGACCAGTAGCTGCCGGTGCCCGTGCCGCCGAAGAGCTGGGTGATGAGCGAGGGGATTCTCGAAACGATACCCGCGAAAAGGATTATCGAGATACCGTTGCCGATGCCCTTATCGTTGATCTGCTCACCGAGCCACATGATAAGCGCGGTACCTGCCGTAAAGCAGAGGATGATGACGATGGCCTGGAAGACCATTGCAAAGCCCGTGTAGGCAGAGCCGTCAGCAGCCGTTGAAAGGTAGCCGGCGCTTCTGATATAGAAGTAGTATGCTACGCTCTGGATGATACCGAGAACAACAGTAACATATCTTGTGATGGAAGCAATCTTCTTCTGACCGTCCTCTTCCTTCGCCAGTCTCTCCAGGGGAGGAATGGCAACGCAGAGGAGCTGCATGATAATCGACGAGTTGATGTACGGGGTGATCGACAGAGCGAACAGAGTACCGTAGTTGAACGCGTCACCGGTCATCATAATGAGGTAGTTGAGGAAGGTGCTGCCCTCCTGAACCAGGTTGCCGCCCTTAACAAGAATGTTTGTGAACGGAACAGGAATAGCGGAGCCGATTCTGAAAATAAGGATTATCAGAGCGGTGAAGAGAATCTTCTTTCTGAGCTCCTGAATCTTCCATGCGTTGACAAAAGTCTTGAACATTTTAGATTACCTCTGCCTTTCCGCCCGCAGCCTCAATCTTAGCCTTGGCGGAAGCAGAAAAAGCATTAGCCTGAACTGTTAGCTTCTTCGTAAGTTCGCCCTGTCCTAAGACTTTGACGCCGTCGAGAGTCTTTTTTACAAGACCGGACTCGACGAGGGCTTCTATAGTTACGGTAGCGCCGTCATCGAACTTGTCGTTGATGGCTGCCACGTTAACAGTTGCGATCTCTTTCGCAAAAATGTTGACAAAACCTCTTTTGGGTATTCTTCTCTGAAGGGGCATCTGGCCGCCTTCGAAACCGATATGCGCGTTGCTTCCGCTTCTTGCCTTCTGGCCTTTATGACCCTTACCGGCGGTCTTACCCTGGCCGGAAGCAGCGCCTCTGCCTATACGCTTACGCTCTTTGACAGAACCGGGTGCAGGTGAAAGCTCATGCAATTTCATCATTCAGCACCTCCTTGCTCGACTTCGCTCGTCTCGACAAGGTGGGCAAGCTTTCTTATCTTGCCGCGAGTGGCAGCGTTGTCAGGCTGAACTGAAACGTCGCCGATCTTGTGGAGACCGAGTGCATAGGCGGTGGCAATCTGAGGTTTCGTACTTCCGATAAGGCTCTTGACGAGCTTTACGTTAATATCTGCCATTGTTGTCCACCCTCCTTAACCTAAAATTTCTTTTTCCGACTTGCCTCTTATAGCCGCAACTTCATCGACGTTGCGAAGCTGTGCAAGACCGTCAAGTGTTGCTCTGACGACGTTACAGGGGTTGTTGGATCTGAGAGCCTTAGCACGGATGTCTCTGATGCCGACAGTCTCGACGACTGCACGGACAGGACCGCCGGCGATAACGCCGGTACCGGGTGCGGCGGGCTTGAGCAGGACAACGCCTGCGCCGAACTTACCTATAACCTCGTGGGGAATGGTCGTTCCCTTAAGTGAAACCTTCATCAGGTTCTTCTTCGCATCTTCGATACCCTTGCGGATGGCGTCCGGAACTTCGCCGGACTTGCCGAGACCGAAGCCGACGATTCCGTTGCCGTCACCGACGACTACGAGAGCGGCGAACTTGAATATACGGCCGCCCTTAACGGTTTTCGATACGCGGTTGATAGTGACAACTCTTTCTGTGAGTTCATATGCCGATGCATCAATCTTAGCCAAAAGTATCCTCCCTTTCCTTAGAAGTTGAGGCCGCCCTCACGGGCGCCTTCGGCCAGTTCCTGAACACGGCCGTGATAAACGTAGCCGCCGCGGTCGAAAACAACATCGGTTATTCCCTTTTCGGCTGCTCTCTTTGCCAGTGTGATGCCCACCTTGCGGGCTGCGGATTTGTTTCCGCCGTAATCCTCAAAATCCTTCTCAACAGTAGAGGCTGAAACAAGGGTCTTGCCTGAAACATCGTCTATGATCTGAGCATAGATGTGCTGCAGGGAGCGGAATACATTAAGGCGGGGGCATTCTGCAGTTCCGGAGATCTTAGCACGCACTCTGGTGTGGCGCTTCTGTCTTGCTTTCTTGCTGTCCGGTCTGTTAACCATAACTTTTCACTCCTTAACCTAAACTTACTTGCCGCCCTTGCCGGCCTTGCCTTCCTTGCGGCGGATATGCTCATCAACATACTTGATGCCCTTGCCCTTATACGGCTCGGGGGGACGCTTCTCGCGAACTTCCGCTGCAAACTGGCCGACCTTCTGCTTGTCGGGACCGGAGATAATGATCTTGTTGGGCGCGGGAACCTCAATGGTGATACCGTCAATCTCGGTCATTCTGACCTGATGCGAGAAACCGATATTGAGGACAAGGTCCTTGCCCTCCTTAACGGCACGGTAACCTACGCCGTTGACTTCAAGCTCCTTCTTGTAGCCCTCGCTGACGCCGGTCACCATATTGGCGACGAGTGTGCGGGTAAGGCCGTGAAGGGACTTATTGAGCTTTGTGTCGTCGGGGCGCTTAACATGAACGGTTGCGCCGTCAACTTCGACAGACATATTGCTGTGCACGGTTCTGGTAAGCTCGCCTTTGGCACCCTTAACGGTGACAGTGCTGCCGTCCACCTGCACAGTAACCCCTGCGGGGATTGCGATGGGTTTGTTTCCTATGCGTGACATTTACAGCACCTCCTTACCAGATAAATGCAAGGACTTCGCCGCCGACATTGGCCTTGCGAGCATCCTTGTCCGTCATAATGCCCTTGCTGGTTGAGAGGATAGCGATACCGAGACCCTTCATGACTCTGGGCATATCCTCGCAATTGGTATATATACGCAGACCGGGCTTGGAAACTCTGCGCAAACCGGTTATAACCTGTGACTTGTTGGGGCCGTACTTGAGAGCTATCTCGATGACGCCCTGCTTGCCGTCGTCCTCAACCTTGAATCCCTTGATGTAACCCTCATCAAGAAGAATTTGAGCAATCGCCTTCTTCATATTGGATGCGGGAATCTTCACCGTATCATGCTTTGCGGAATTCGCATTGCGGATTCTTGTGAGCATATCGGCGATGGAATCAGTAATTTGCATACTGTTGAACCTCCTTTTGCAATTGCTCTTTTACCAGCTGGCCTTCTTGACGCCGGGTATCTGACCGGCATGAGCCAGCTCTCTGAAGCAGATGCGGCATACTCCGTATTTGCGAAGATAGGCGTGCGGTCTGCCGCAGATCTTACATCTGTTGTAAGCCCTTGAAGAATACTTAGCGGGTCTTGCCTGCTTAACCTTCATGGATGTTTTGGCCACCGTAATTCCTCCTTATTTTGCGAACGGAGCGCCCATGAGAGTGAGCAGCTCGCGTGCCTCTTCATCAGTATTAGCTGTAGTGACAAAGCAAATATCCATGCCTCTGACCTTGTCAATCTTATCGTACTCGATCTCGGGGAATATCAGCTGTTCCTTGATACCCAGAGAATAGTTGCCTCTGCCGTCGAAAGAGTTCGGGTTGATACCTCTGAAGTCTCTGACGCGGGGAAGGGCGAGATTGAAGAACCTGTCAAGGAACTCATACATTCTGTCTCCCCTGAGGGTAACTTTGGCACCGATAACCATGCCTTCACGGAGCTTGAAGTTAGCGATCGACTTCTTTGCTCTGCACATCACGGGTCTCTGACCGGTGATCTGCATGAGGTCGGAGACGACAGAATCGAGAACCTTGGAGTTCTCCTTTGCCTCGCCGCAAGCGATGTTGACCACAATCTTGTCAAGCTTCGGGATCTGCATGACACTCTTATACTCGAACTTCTTCATAAGAGCAGGTGCAACTTCGTTTTTATAGGTCTCTTTTAACCTTGCTGCCATTTGTCATGCTCCTCCCTTATTCGAATTCTGCAAGGCAGTCGCTCTTCTTGCAGGTGCGGACTTTCTTGCCTTTTGCGTTGATCTTGCTGCCGGTTCTGGTGGGTCTGCCGCACTTGGGGCAAACGAGCTGAACCTTGTCTGCATAAAGGGCGCTCTCAGCCTTGATGAGGCCGCCGGCCTCACCCATCTTGCGGGGCTTAACGTGCTTAGTGACGATATTCACGCCCTCGACAATGACCTTACCCTCGGAAGGGCTGACCTGGAGGACCTTGCCTCTCTTGCCGCGGTACTTGCCGTTGATGACGACAACCTCGTCACCGGTCTTAACATGAACCTTATTACTCATCGTTGCACCTCCGCCTTAAAGCACTTCGGGAGCCAGAGAGAGAATCTTGAGATAATCCTTCTCGCGCAGCTCTCTCGCTACCGGTCCAAAGATACGAGTGCCTTTGGGATTTTTATCTTCTTTGATGATAACAGCTGCATTCTCATCGAAGCGAATGTAGGTGCCGTCATCACGGCGAACTCCTTTTGCAGTGCGGACTACGACTGCCTTAACGACCTCGCCTTTTTTAACTACGCCGCCGGGTGCTGCTTTTTTAACCGAAGCAACTATGACGTCGCCGATATTGGCATACCTCCTGCCGGAACCTCCGAGAACGCGAATGCACATGATCTCCTTCGCGCCGGTGTTGTCGGCAACCTTGAGGTAACTCTGTTGCTGTATCACAGTGTCTGCCTCCTTACTGTTACCAAAAAATTATTTAGCCTTCTCGATGATCTCAACTACGCGCCATCTCTTGTCCTTGGACATCGGGCGGGTCTCCATGACGAGGACACGGTCGCCGATTCCGCAGGTGTTGTTCTCATCATGAGCCTTGAGCTTGATGGTGCGGTTAACGATCTTCTTATAGAGCGGATGTCTTACTCTATCCTTGATGGAGACGACAACGGTCTTATCCATCTTATCGCTGGTCACAATGCCAACGCGAGTTTTTCTGAGGTTTCTTTCCATAAGTGTTGACCTCCCTTTCATCACGAATTGGCGCCGTGGAGCTCGATATCGCGCTGAACTGTCTTGATGCGCGCTATGTCCTTCTTAACGGCACTGATTCGCATGGGGTTGTCGAGCTGGTTAACAGCCTGCTGGAAGCGCAGTTTGAAAAGCTCATCCTTTAACTCAAGCAGCTTAGCATCCAGCTCTTTGGCGGAAAGTTTTCTTATTTCACTGGCTTTCATTCCTGTTCACCACCCGTTTCTTCCTTAGTTACAAATTTGCACTTGATCGGGAGCTTATGAGCAGCAAGGCGCATAGCCTCTTCTGCAAGCTCTCTGTCAACGCCGGCAATTTCAAACATGACTCTGCCGGGCTTAACAACGGCAACCCAATATTCGGGAGAACCTTTACCGGAGCCCATGCGGGTCTCGGCGGGTTTCTTGGTTACCGGCTTGTCGGGGAAAATCTTTATCCAGACCTGACCGCCACGCTTGATGTAACGGGTCATTGCGATACGGGCTGCCTCGATCTGGTTGGCGGTGATCCAGGCGGGCTCGAGAGCTACGAGACCGAAATCGCCGTAGGAGACCTTATTGCCTCTCATGGCCTTACCGGTCATTCTGCCTCTCTGTACCCTGCGGTGCTTAACTCTCTTGGGTAACAGCATTAGCGAGCTCCCCCTTCCTTGCGTGATGATCTTCTTCTGCCTGTATTGCTGCGGTTGTCATGAAGAACCTCACCCTTGTAGATCCAGACCTTGACGCCGATGCGGCCGTAAGTGGTCTTTGCCTCCGCAAAGCCGTAGTCGATGTCCGCTCTGATGGTCTGCAGCGGGATGGTACCCTCATGATACTGCTCTGTACGAGCTATTTCCGCGCCGCCCAGACGGCCGGAAACCTGAGTCTTTATACCTCTTGCGCCAAGTCTCATGGTGCGTCCGATGGACTGCTTGAGAGCACGGCGGAAGGAAACTCTTCTTTCAAGCTGAGCAGCTATATTCTCGGCGACGAGCTGTGCGTCAAGGTCGGGCTGCTTAATCTCAACGATGTTAAGCGAAACCTCTTTGCCGCCGAGCTTGCTCTCGCAGAGCTTCTTCAGCTTCTCTATCTCAGCGCCGCCCTTGCCTATAACCATGCCGGGCTTTGCGCAGAAAATGTTGATGTTGACTCTCTTGGAATTGCGCTCTATCTCGATCTTGGGCACGCCTGCCGGAGCAAGGAGCTCAAGGAGGAATTCACGCAGCTTGTGGTCTTCAACGAGGGTATCGCCGAAATCCTTGGGATCTGCGTACCAGCGTGACTCCCAGTCTTTAATTACACCGATTCTAAGACCGGTGGGATTAATTTTCTGTCCCATTGTTTAACCTCCTCCTCGCTTATTCCGCTTCCTTGAGCACAAGGGTGATGTGCGACGTCTTCTTGTTGATTCTGAACGCTCTGCCCTGAGCTCTCGCTCTTATTCTCTTGAGGGTCGGTCCCTGACCTACAGTGCACTCGCTGATGTAAAGATTGGAAGTGTCCATGTTCTTGTTCTCAGCGTTCGCTATAGCGGACTTCAAAAGTTTAAGAAGCGGTTCACACGCAGCCTTGGGCGTGTGTTTGAGAATTGCCAGCGCTTTGTCTGCCGGCTGATTGCGGATAAGGTCGAGCACTATCTGAACCTTGCGGGGAGCAATGCGCACATAGTTTGCCTTAGCCACTGCCTGAGGCATTGTATTATCCTGCATTGTTACACACTCCTTTCGACTGATTATTTACCGTTATTTGTTGTTTTGGAACCCGCATGACCCTTGAAAGTTCTGGTCGGTGCGAATTCACCGAGTTTATGTCCAACCATATCCTCTGTTACATACACGGGGACATGCTTGCGTCCGTCATGAACAGCGAAGGTGTGGCCGACAAATTCGGGAAAGATTGTGGAGCTGCGGCTCCAGGTCTTGAGAACCTGCTTGTTGCCGGTCTTGTTCATCTCCACGACTCTCTCGAGCAGTTTAGGCTGCACGAAAGGTCCTTTTTTAACGCTTCTGCCCATTATTTCTGCTCCTTTCTCGACTTACTTGCCGTTGCGGCGCTTCACGATAAGCTTATCGGAGGCCTTCTTGGTGTTTCTCGTCTTATAGCCGAGTGCGGGCTTGCCCCACGGAGTGCAGGGACCGGGTCTGCCGATCGGGCTCTTGCCCTCACCGCCGCCGTGCGGGTGGTCGTTCGGGTTCATGACGGAGCCGCGGACGGTGGGTCTCCAACCGAGGTGACGGTTGCGGCCTGCCTTACCGATCTTAACATTCTCGTGGTCAACGTTGCCGACCTGACCGATTGTTGCCATGCAGGAGGCGGGAACGTTTCTCAGCTCGCCCGAGGGCAGACGAAGAAGGGCGTATGTGCCTTCCTTAGCCATGAGCTGTGCGGAGTTGCCCGCCGCTCTTGCCAGCTGACCGCCTCTGCCGGGATAAAGCTCAACATTGTGAACGAAGGTACCGGTGGGGATGTTGGTCAGGGGAAGTGCGTTGCCGACCTTGATATCGGCGTCGGGTCCTGCGACAACCGTGTCGCCCACCGAGAGGCCTGCGGGAGCGATGATGTATCTCTTCTCGCCGTCGGCGTACTCAAGCAGAGCTATATGAGCTGAACGGTTGGGATCGTACTCAAGTGTTTTAACAGTCGCGGAAACATCGAACTTATCGCGCTTGAAGTCGATTATACGATACTTTCTGCGATTTCCGCCGCCGCGATGGCGAACGGTGATTCTGCCGTAGCTGTTGCGTCCGGAATTCTTGGAGAGAGGAGCGAGAAGGCTTCTCTCGGGAGCAACCTTTGACAGCCCGGAGTAATCTGTGACCGACATATTACGACGAGCGTTTGTTGTCGGCTTGTAAACTCTGATCGACATTTGGTTTCACTCTCCTTATAGCGGCTTTGCGGAGGTGTCGACCCTCCATACTTTACCGCCGGATTATTGGTTGATTATTACATCATGCCGTCGAAGAACTCGATGGTCTTGGAGTCCTCCGTGAGGGTCACTATAGCCTTTTTCCACGAGGAAGTGTATCCCTCGAAACGGCCGTAGCGGCGCTTCTTGCCGCGGCAGTTAACAGTGTTGACGCTCTTGACTTCGACCTTGAAGAGCTCCTCGACTGCCTTGGCTATCTCTATCTTGTTTGCGTCCTTTGCAACGGAGAAGGTGTACTTCTTGTCCGCTGTACCGAGCATACTTTCCTCGGTAATGATAGGACGAAGGATGATGTCCTGTGCTATCTTGCTCATGCGTATACCTCCTCAATCTTAGATACGGCATCCTTGAGCACTACGAGAGAATCGCAGTTGAGGATATCGTAAACATTGAGTGTGCTGACAAGAGTGGTCTTGACGCCCTTGATGTTGCTAGCGCTTCTGTAGACGGTCTCGTTCTTCTCGGGAAGGACGATGAGAACCTTCTTGCCGGTCTCGAGAGCCTTGAGAACGCTGACAACTTCCTTGGTCTTTATCTCGTTCATCTCGAGGCTGTCGAGGACGATAAGCTCCTCGGCTGCAACCTTGGAAGAAAGAGCGGACTTCATAGCGAGTCTTCTGACCTTCTTGTTGACTGTCTTGCCGTACTCACGGGGCTTGGGGCCGAGTGCGACGCCGCCGTGGGTCCACTGCGGGCTCCTGATGGAGCCCTGTCTTGCGCGGCCCGAGCCCTTCTGTCTCCAGGGCTTCTTGCCGCCGCCTCTGACTTCAGCGCGTGTAAGGGTAGACTGAGTGCCCTGGCGCTGGTTTGCCAAATATGCTACCACGCAGAGGTGCATTGCCGAAGCGTTCGGGGTGATTGCGAAGATCGCGTCCGAAAGGGCAATGTCCGATACCTTCTTGCCGGTCTTGTCAAAAACTGAATAATTAGGCATTAAACTCTACTCCTTTCTTACACATTCTTAACGCTGTCTCTGATGAGAACGAGGCCGCCCTTGGGGCCGGGGATACCGCCCTTTATGGCGATAAGGTTGTTCTCAACGTCGACCTTGACTATGTCAAGATTCTGGATAGTAACTCTCTCGTGGCCGAGGTGACCTGCGAGCTTCTTTCCCTTGTAAACTCTCGAGGGATCGCTGCACGCGCCGAGAGAACCGGCGTGTCTTGCGTTGGGGCCGGTACCGTGAGTCATCTTGAGTCTGGAGAAGTTCCATCTCTTGATGGCGCCTGCGGTGCCCTTACCTTTGCTTGTACCTACAACGTCAACGTGATCGCCGACAGCGAAAACGTCAGCCTTGAGGATATCGCCCACGTTGAGGCTCGACTGGTCGTCAAGTCTGAACTCTCTGAGGGACTTCTTGGGGGCGACGCCCGCCTTGTCGAAGTGACCCTTCTCGGGCTTGTTGACTCTCTGTACCTTGACGTCGCCGAAGCCGAGCTGAACAGCCTCGTAGCCGTCGTTTTCAACAGTCTTCTTCATAACGACAGAGCAGGGGCCTGCCTCGACGACTGTTACGGGAACAACGTTTCCGTTTGCATCGAAGATCTGAGTCATGCCGATCTTCTTTCCGATGAGTGCTTTTTGCATAGTTCCTTTCTCCTCCTTTAGGTTATTGGTTGGCTCTCGCCAACTTGACCTGCGGCGTACATTATATTCGCGCTCTCACGCATATATATAATGTATTAGAGTATTAGAGTTTGATCTCTATATCCACGCCTGCGGGAAGCTCAAGACCGGTAAGAGCTTCAACAGTCTTTGCTGAAGGTCTGATGATGTCTATGAGCCTTTTGTGTGTACGCTGCTCAAACTGCTCGCGGGAGTCCTTGTACTTGTGGACTGCGCGAAGGACGGTAACGACTTCCTTCTCTGTCGGGAGCGGTACGGGACCGGAAACCTGAGCATCGGTTCTCTTTGCGGTCTCTACGATCTTCTCCGCCGCCTTGTCGACGAGGTTGTGGTCATAGCCCTTAAGTCTGATTCTGATTTTTCCCTTTGCTGCCATTGTTTGCGCCTCCTTAATAATTGGCGGGCATTGCTCTTTTCTTTCAACGCCTCCGGGTGTTTCATCGTTCCCCTTTTAAAAAACCGGAAAACGATATTTCCGGGTTTGTTGAAAGCAGATGCAATTACTGCTGCCTCAAGCGAAGGTGCGAGGGAAACGCACCCCGTGCGGCAGTCAGACCTGTTTCGCCCGGTTTTAAAATCGGACATACTCCGCAGAAATTCCCCGTCTCAAAGGACGGCCACCTTCTGCATCATCGCATATCAGCTGATTGTGTTTAGGGCGTACTTGCCCCACTTCCCACAATCATGCCTGATAATAATACCACACAAAGCCTTGTATTGCAAGGGTTTTCGCAATATTTTTTCAAAAACTTTCGTGATAAAAATCGACCCTCTATATATGGATATTTTAGTCAAAATGCGGACAAGATAGGGGGTTTCGAAAGAAAAAATTTTTTGTTTTTTTCGCCGCAACCGAAAAAGCACTCAATGTAAGCTCCGGTTGACGGATTGCAAGCTTTGATATCTTGACCGAAATTTTGATTTATATATAATAATTGTTGTAACACAACAATCGAAAACTCCAATTTGTGTTACAAATTTTAAAAAGGCGGCGATGCCGTTGACTGCCTGATCGCTTGCGCAGCCGCTCGACTTACGAAGCATCATATTACAGGAAGGAGAGTCATTATTAAAAATAAAAAATGTATTATCGCCCTCGTCCTCGTCTTAGCAATTGCCATTCCAATCGGACTTTATGTTGCGGGAAATTTATATTACTCGGCAAAAAGAATATATGAGCAGAACTGGGATATCGAACTTCCTGACAAAATGAAAGTAAAGCTTGATATAAAGGACGGAAACAGCTCACATAATGACGGTGTCCGTTACACTGTATTTGAAGTTAAAGAGCGAAGTGAGTTTTTCGATGATTTTTCATCAAAAAAATCTCCTGTGTTTGAAGAGCATTTCCAAGAAATCCTTTCAGATTGGAAACTTTCAGATGAAAATTGTCCTAATTGGAATAGCAACTATATTTGGAAACAGATGGAGCTGTACGAAAACTCTTTGTTTCTTGTTTTCGATACGGATACCGACACGCTTTTTATTACACAGAAAACGCAATAACTAAAAAGCAAGGAGTTGATTAGCTTTGGCAAAAGCTTGAAAAAGCAGAAAATTCCCAGTATAATACAAGCGAACTTAAATATAAAGATTCAATTTCCACCATACACATTAACAATTCAACACCTTTTGAACCAATGACATTATTATATGAAATTCGAAATGTCCGCCATAGCTTAAACCTCTTTTACTATGTAAACAAATATGGCTCCGACCGGTTTTACGGGCCTTGCGATATTTCCGAAACTTATTCAAAAGATGCTGAAACTAAACACGATATAAGTACAACAATCGGAAAGGAAACTGTAACCGCATACAATTTAAGTATAATGGTCAATTGATCGAATCAGATGCTTGGGTAGCAAAACCTATTGGGCTAATTTTTTTACAATATACATATAGTAAGTAATCAAAAAGGAGTACAGCAACATGAACTTCCCCGAAAAACTGCAAAAGCTCAGAAAAGAGCGCGGCTGGTCACAGGAGGAGCTTGCAAACAGGATAACGGTCTCGCGGCAGGCGGTATCAAAATGGGAGCTCGGTACTGCCGTTCCGGACACGGACAACATCGTTCAGTTAAGCGAGCTTTTCGGCGTCACGACCGACTATCTTATAAAGGACGGACTCGACAGCGACGAGGACATCCCCGCAGTAGCCCGCACCGCAGAAAAGGTCAAAAACGCGGAGCAGAGCCGTCAGCTGCTCATCGCGGGCATAATCACGCTCGTGCTCGGAATCATAATCGTCGGCGTACTGCTGACTTTATCGCAGGTCATTGAGTCGTATCAAAAAGTTACCTACGACCACGGCCCGATGATGGAGATTCTCCCCGACGGGACAACGCAGATATCCGAAGAACACCGCATGGCGACAACACGCGTGCCCGTCTATTCGTTCGTTCCGTTCCTCAACACCTACTATCTGCATTGGGTGCTCGTTATTGGCTTGGGGCTTGTCACGGCAAGCGTCATCTGCTTTGCAAAATACAGACGGAAAATAAAAACAAAAAAGGAATCATAAAAACAGGGGGCTGCCGCATTTAGCGGCAGCCCTCTCCGTCAAAGTCCGTATTTTTTCGCTATCTCTCCGTAGTTGTTTTCGAACCTCACGGCGTTTATCCCGACTTTCTCCGCCCCGCGCACGTTTCTTTCGAGGTCGTCTATAAACAAACACTCCTCGGCTTTCAGCCCGTATTTATCGAGGATATATTCGTATATCCTCCTGTCGGGCTTGATGATGTGCAGGTCGCACGAGACTACCGCGCCGTCGAAGAAGTCGATATCGTAGAAGCGCGGAAAATATTCATAGAAGCGCCCGCTCGCGTTTGAGAGGACATAGATTTTCCTCCCGCTCCGCTTCATCGCGCGGCAGAACTCAGGCGCGCCGTCAATCCTGTCCAGAAACTCCGGCCAGCGGCGCTCACATTTTTCGAGCGCGTCATGATATTCTTTAGGCACCCGCTCCTTGGCTGCCGCAAGCATCTCGCCGTCGGTTATGTTTCCCCTGTCGGCCTCTATCCACTCCGCGCTCTCGAACAGCTCGCGGCGAATAAAATTTTTTGCTTCCTCATCGGGGCAGAACGCGCCGAGCGGTAGGTCTGTATCATATTTAAGAAGCACGTTGCCCATATCGAAAATTATATTTTTAATCATCTTTTCTCCGTATCAAAAACGCCGCCGACCCGTTTGAATTCAGACAGGCGGCGGCTTTTTCTTTCATTTATTTAGTCATGAAAAGTATTCCCATGCATCCGGGTCCGCAATGGCTTGCGATGGTGCAGCCCGCGCAGCCGATGAGAACCTCCTTGAACGGGAGAATGCTCTTTATCAGCGCGGTGAACTCCTTCACCTCGGCATCCGAAGCGCTCGACGAGGTCAGGAAAATGCGCGAAAGGTCGGCATCGTCCTTATGGGCGTTAAGCTCGTCCTCGATATACTTCTTCTTGACGTCGAGTATCTTGCCGCGATACTTTCTCGCAACCCCGAGCTTGCCGTCCTTCATCTCTATGCACGGACGGATGGAGAGCAAGTTGGCTCCGAGCGCGGCAACCGTCGAGCAGCGGCCGCCCTTCTTCATATATTCGAGCTTGTCGAGCACAAAGCTCGTGCAGGTCTTTTTGTTCAAATCAACGGCGGCCTTCGCTATATCCTCCGCGCTCATGCCCTCATCGCGCATCTCGCAGGCTCTTATGACCTGGAGCGCGATACCGGAGCTCAGGTGGCGCGAGTCGATGACATAAACTCCGTCCATTCCCTCCGCGGCGAGTCTCGCGTTCTGATGGGTCGAGGATATCTCGGAGCTCAGCGAGAAATGGACAACTTTCTTTCCCTCGTCGATAAAGGACTTGAAGAAGGCCTCGTAGTCGCCTATCGGAATAGCCGAGGTCGTAGGCAGCTCGCCCGTCTCGTCGTAGTGCCTGAAAATATCGGGAGTGGTTATATCTATTCCGTCGCGGTATGATTTTCCTCCGAGATTAACATACAGCGGCAGTACACGTATATCGTATCTGCTTTCAAGCTCCGCGCTTAAATCGGCAGGGCTGTCTGTGGTGATAACTACATTGCTTTTCATACAATCGCTCCTTTTGCTCAATTACTTTGAATTATAACATATCCGGGTTGAAATATCAACTTGTGTTGCAAATTAATTTATATTATAATGTGCATGATAATGGCGTTTAACGGGGTGATATATATGATGAGGGAAACGGGACGGCTGCTGCTCGGAATACAGGCACGCGCCCGCTTTGCGGCATATTCCGTATTCGGGCGCAAAACGGACTGCGCCGCGGAATTTATCAAAAATCGGGACAGCTATATTCTCAAAAGCCCCGACGGTGCGCTCGAGGTGACCGTCTCGGGCGGTAAGCTTACATATTCGGCGGCAGTCGGCAAAACGCCCGTAATCGAGCCGTCCGAAATAGGGCTGCTCGTTCAGGGCGGGGTAAATCTCGGCGAGGATGCCGCGCTCGGCGAGCCGAAAACAGACTCAAGAGAAGAAATACGGCGCGACCCCGACACCGAGACTGACATCACCGACAGGCACATAAATTATATCTTCCCCGTGCGCTCGAAAAAATTCCGATATTCGCTCGAGGTGCGCATATGGAACGACGGCTTCGGCTTCCGACTGCTCTTTGACAAGAATACGGGGCTGCTCGTCGCCGACGAGCCGACGCAGTTCAACGTGCCCGGCGACACGGTTTGCAGATATCAGACGGACCTCAAAAAGATGCAGGGCAAGACGCTGACAAAAAAGACCTCGGCGCTCCCCTCGGGCGAAATTTTCTCCTGCATGACCGCATTCGAGTTCCCCGAAAAAGACATATATACAATGATAACCGAATCGGATATTGAGAACTATCCCGGCATGGCTCTGCGCTCGCTCGGCGCGGGCAAATTCAAGGTCGAGCTCTGGGATACGGACAAATTCTTCATAAAAGGCGAAAAAACTCCTTGGCGCATAATTACAGTCTGCCGCTCGCTCGAGGAGCTTGTCCGCTGCCGCGTCATAACCCACTCAGCCGCGCCGTCAAGCGGAAAAATATACGAAAACGCCGAATGGATACGCCCCGGCAAGAGCGCGTGGTCGTATTTCATAGACGAGGAGCACAGCCGTCGATTCGAAAAGATAATGGAATTCAACGCCCTCGCGGAGCAGGCGGGATACGAATATAACCTCGCGGACAACGGCTGGCGCGACTGGGCGAGAACGGAGCGCGGCGCGTTTAAAAAAGTTAAGGAGCTCGTTGACGACGCCGAGAAGCGCTCCGTCGGGATATGGCTCTGGCAGTCCGCCATGGACAGGGTGTGGTTTGCGCCGTACAGGCGCAGGTTCTTCAAAAATTGCCAAAGGCTCGGGATAAAGGGCATAAAATTAGACCACATAGAGAGCGAAACGCAGTTCATGACCGAGTTTTACCGCCGCTTCGCGCTCGAGGCCGCGGAGCACAAATTGATGGTCATATACCACAACCCGCAGAAGCCGACGGGACTGCGCCGCACCTTCCCGAACGTGATGAGCATGGAGGCGATTCGCGGACTCCAATGCAAGGCCGACGCGGACAACGACACGATTCTCCCGTTTACAAGGATGCTCGGCGGGAATGCGGATTATACGCCGCTGTGCTTCTCCGTGCCGAGATGCCTGAACGAAGTGAGCATCTGCCATATGCTCGCCTCCGCAATAATATATAACTCCGCGTTTTTCACCGTCAGCGAGGATCCGTCTATACTGAAAGCCCACGGGCTCGACGCATTTGTATCGCCCCTGCCGGTAATCTGGAACGAGACGCACGTGCTCCCCGGCAGCAAAATAGGCGAGCTCGCAATATTTGCGCGGCGCAGCGCGGACACATGGTATTTGGCCGTATTCAACGGCTCGCAGGGCGAGAAGAATATAAATCTGCCGTTCTCGTTTTTGTCGGGCGGCAAAAAATACGAGGCGGAGCTTTACACCGACGACCTCGCGGATCAGCGCGGATTCAACCGCGTGAAAATATGCGTCACCGGCGCGGACAGCGCGGACATAGCAATGCGCCCCTCCGGCGGCTTCGCGGCGGTGTTCAGGGAAGTATGAATTTGCGATTGCCCGCAGTGCGGTTAAATATCAAAAACGGCGCGGCCTCGGCGGTCGCGCCGTTTTGATTAATCCGATATTGTCAACCGCTGTCGGTGCCGTACTTTTTGCGGCAAAAACGCCGAAAAACGGGATTTCAAAGCATTTCCGACCCCGACCCGCTCACGCACGTCTAAAAGCGCGGTTTTGAAGCCCATAAAGACCAAAGCGCGAATTTTTGCCCGCTCTCGAACAGGCCTTCGGGCAAAAGAAAACCCCGCAAGCCCTTGATACACAAAGGATTGCGGGTTGGAGCTACTGGCCGGACTCGAACCGGCGACCTGCTGATTACGAATCAGCTGCTCTACCAACTGAGCCACAGTAGCAGAAAATCAACAGCTTATATATTATAAGCGAGACTTCGTTTTTTTGCAAGAGCTTTTTTCAATTTTGTCGACTGTCGGAGAAATATTTTGCGCGGCGCGGCTGTCCGCTCTTGCTTAAGCTTTTGTTCTGTGCTATAATATCCGCATATCCGCCCGTAGCGAAGCTGGATATCGCAGCAGATTCCGATTCTGAAGGCCGGGGGTTCGAATCCCTCCGGGCGGGCCAGAAAGAAGCACTTGCAAATGCAAGTGCTTCTTTCAACTAAGCGCGCCTTCGGTGCATGAAAAACGAAGGCGCTTCGCTAATGAAGTGCGGTGAACCGCATAAAAATCAAAGTGCGCGCACTTCCTGCGAGCATAGCAAGCACTTCATGAATTGAAACAACAATCACATTTAGCGAAAAGAGCAGGAAGCCACCGGTCTTCCTGCTCTTTTTCACTTTACTTGCCGAGCCAACCCGCCGACCCTGCCACACGCAGCCGCACCGGCTGTTAACCGGCTCGGGGCACCGCGCTGCCCGCGGCAGAAACAGCTCAAAACAGTGGTGTGTTTTTGTATGTTGCTTTGCTTTGCGGAGATTAAATACAAGTGTTCGAACAGCAGGATTATATTCGGCAAGGCGAAGAGTTTTAAGCCGTATAATATCGATGCTTTTTGCAACAATTCCTCATTTCCGAATTTTTGACACGAAAGTCACCCTGAGTTTCATGGATTACTTTATAAAAAAGCGCCTTCCAAAGAATATTTTTTTCATGCTTTGAGGGCGAAAAAACGGACAGACAAAACAATGACGAACTTTGTCGGCAGTTGGCCGACTGTTACAGAGTCCGTTTTTTCACACACATCCGGAAAAAGCCCGAAAGACAGCCAACAGAGCGAAGGTATTATTGCATAGAAATCTTGAAAATTGGAAATTTTGTGGTATACTTAATGGGTATAATTGTGCCCATTTGAGCAAGAGGCGCAGAGCGATTGAAAATAATCGGAGCACTGAACTGTTGTTGTTTGTATTACGTGCCCTTTGACGGAGCTTTTTGGATTGGAGTTTTGATATGAAGAAGGTACCATTTTCTCGGCATGAGGCCGTTCTGCTCCTGGATGCGTATTTAAATTCCGTTGCCACAGGTCAGCCGAGAGCACGAGCAGCCAAGAATGTTTCAGAAGATTTGCGCAAAATGGCAATCAACAACGGAATAGAATTTGACAATTCATATCGCAGTGAAAGTGGTATCCTTGTACAAATGGCTAGTATGGAATCCGCGTATGTAGGCAAAACGCTTATTAGACCGGCTACACCGTTGTTCAAGGAAACCGTGGCTATGTTTCTTCAGAATCGAAGCGAATATGACAGGATTTTGAAAGAGGCAAGGTCAATGGTTAGCGGCAAGAAGAAAAACAAAGAACTCTTCGCGGATTGGCTTGCCCAAAATGTACCATCGACCCGTTTGTCTGAGATTTACCTTTGCTATGCAGAAATAGAAGCCTACTGTCTCAAGACGAAAATATTGAACAAACCGCTGTTTGAAACAACAGATTTAGACACTGTAAAAAGGGTACAAAAAGCGGTTGCGGAAAATCGGTTCTTTAAGTTTTCACACAAGAAGCAGATGAAAAATATAGTTGCTGCCGCGCAGTATTATACTACATTTGTGAAGACGTTAGATTCGAAAGAAGTCAAGGTTGATGTATCTACTGATTTTCAGAGTCCTCAGGATGTTTCTTTTGGGAGAAAGTCGAATGAGGACTATGCAGAAAAAGCAGCTTCTTCGAATGAGAATATTGAAGAAAAAGAGATACTATTAATAGATTTTCACCAAAGGGCACAGCGTCTGGCCTATACAAAGCCAATTTCGATTACCTATTTTGGTGAGGAACATACAGATATTGAAAACTGGACACAACTTTATGTTGAGGCCTTGGCGTTCCTGTCGGAAGATTATCCGCACCAATTTCTTAAAATGATGAATTCCAATATTAGCGGAGGCAGTCGAATTGACCTTGGCACTAAGCAAGTCTCCGGTTTTATGGTAGAGCCCAAAAAGGTTTGCGATAATTTTTATGTAGAGACGAATCTTAATACAGAGAGCATAGTGTCAAAAATTCGTATATTATTGGATAAATGCAATGTTGACTACGAAAATCTGGAAATCAGATATGAGAAAAAATCATCTGCACAACGCAGAGAATCTGCTCAGGTAGGCGATACGCTCTCAACTGAAACTGCGACAAAAAACAGTGTATCTATCGCCACAGAAAGGGCTGACCCTGCAATCGAGTTTTTGAAGGAAAAGAAGCTGGAATATTTCGACCTCAGAGACAAGGGCGGCTGCCTTTGGATTGTGGGTGGCGTGGAAATTAAAAATCTTCTTTATCCTTTGATCAACGCCAATGTTGCGCTATATTTTAGAGCAAACGGCGGATATGCCACAAACGGAAGATCTGCGTGGTGGACAAAAGCGAAAACCTCGCATATCCGATTGACCGAAAGCGCAGGTGGACACACAGCAGCTCCTATAAAAACCACGGTGTATCCCAGCATTGATGTAGGGCCTTTTGAAACCGTGCTGGAACAGTGCTTTGTCAAGGGCTTCCGGCTGGGTTCTACGCTGGATATGAAAAAATTCAAGCGATATTACGAAGAACTCAATGGCAAACCGGTGAATTTAGAAAACAACGCAATTGAAAGAATTGTCCGTAGCTGTGGCATTGTCTATGAAGACAAAGTATTTCTTTCCAAGACAATGCTCAGTAATGATATGAAAGCGAAGCTGCTTACTTATATTGAGGATTCATTCAATTCAGGAAAAAAATCAATTTATTTTGAGGCGCTGTTCCGTGAATTTTCCGAGGACTTCCTTGACAGCTATATTTACAACGCGGACATGCTCCGTTCTTACCTGGCTTTTGAGTGCGGTGACATATATGTTATCGACAGAAATCAAATTTTCAAAGAAGCAGGAGTAAGCACAGATCCGGTTGAAGAAGTTAGAGCATGTTTGAAATCTCAAGAAAGACCTATAGGCAAGGATGATTTGTGCGCGATTTTGGCGCACTTGCCGCAGAACAAAGTGAATTCAATACTCTGCAGTAACTTAGAGTTTGTCCGCAATGGCAAAGGCGAATATTTCCATGCAGATATGTTGGCTCTTTCAGAAGAAGAACTTGAAAATATTGCAGAGCTGATCGAGGACGCTATTCGCTCCCATGGCTATATAAGTGGCCATGAACTCATGAATGCCATTCGCGTAAGATATCCGCGCACATATGAAGACTATTCCGGCTATTCGGATATTGGTTGGCGCGATGCACTGAAGTATAAGCTTAGCGACAGGTTTTCTTTCAGGGGTAATATAATTAGCAGCATTGTAGCAACACTCACCGCGAGCGATGCTTTCGGGCAGCTTGCGGCAAAATCAGATGTGATTACAGTGGATGAGCTTGCAGCTTTTGCTGATGATATGGGAACCGGAATATATTTCGATGCGGTTTATCGGGCTAAATTGCGTATCGACGAGGATACTTTTGTGTCAAAGAAAAGAGCGGAATTTCAGGTAAAAGAAACCGACAAAGTTCTCGATAGACTTTGCCAAGGAAACTATCTTTCTCTTGCCGATATCCACGACTTTGCTATTTTTCCGGACGCAGGTTTTCCATGGACAATATACCTGATGGAAAGCTACGCTGCGTTTTATAGCGAGCGGTATACGCTTCTACACGGAGGCTATAACCGAAGCTGCGCAGTTGGTGCCATAGTAAAGAAAAGCGCGAACTATGGCGGCTTTGACGACCTGATTGTGGATGTGATTGCCGACAGCGGCATCCCATTAAATAAGAATGATGCTTTGGAGTTTCTTGTGAACTCCGGATATATCGCCCGTCGCTTCTGCACAAATATCGAGGAGCTATTGATTCGGGCAAATGCGCAAAGAAACAGTAAAGGAAGACCGTAACTATGTATTCATATGAATGGGACTCGCAGACGGGAGGCTTTTTATTGAACAGTGCGCCTCTGCAGTTCAGTAAAGAGCCACGGCCTGTTTATTATAAGGAACTTGATATCCTTGGCTTCGATAAGCATTGGAATTATGAAAAAAACGACGCTTATCCATATATGTGGGCCGAGGCCAATAACTACTATTACCGCGGACGGCTTGTAGCAAAAACTAAGGGTGGAAGCCTCTATACCGCACCGGAGCTTGTGCTGTTAGATGAACCGGAACCGAATGGAGCGCCGCTTCGCTTCGTAGACATTCCTGCCATGGTTGAGAAAAACCGCGATTTATTGGAAAAGCTGGTAAACGAAACAACAAAGAAGATATTCAACACTTATGTGGAATATAGAGACAGGGTGGATGTATTCTACGTTGCTTTCAGTGGCGGAAAAGACAGTGTGGTAGCGTTGGACTTAGTTCAGCGCGCGCTGCCGCATAATTGCTTTAAAGTGTTGTTTGGCGATACTTGTATGGAGTTCCCTGATACCTATAAAGTTGTCGATGAAATTGAAAGGGAATGTAAAGAAGATGGTATAGACTTCTTGCGCTCTCACTGTCATCTTGATCCTGAATATACATGGACTCAGTTTGGCCCACCAGCTCAGACCATGCGTTGGTGTTGTAGCGTCCATAAGACGGCACCGCAAATTCTGTTTCTTCGCGAATATACGGATAACCCTCATTTTCGTGGAATGGCATTTACAGGAATACGTGGAGACGAAAGCGCATCAAGAAGCGAATATGAAGGTGTAAGCTTAGGCGAAAAAGTAAGAGGACAATATAGTTGTCACCCTATATTAGATTGGAATACCGCAGAACTGTTTCTGTACATATACGAAAACGGTCTTCACTTAAATGAGGCGTATAAAAAGGGAAATAGCCGCGTTGGATGCCTTGTTTGCCCTTTGGCGGCTTCAAAAAATATGTATTTTAAGGAACAAGCGTATAGTGCAAGTGAAGGAAAATATCGAACTACGACGGTTTTTAACAATATCATTCTAAAGACAACCTCCAAGGAGCTTTCTTCTCCTGCAGCTGTTCAAGAATTTATGAATATTGGAGGGTGGAAAGCAAGACGCAGTGGTAAAGAACTTGCATTTGCAAGAGATTATTGTATAGATTCTCTGGAAAATGGGTTTCTCAAAATTCGCGTTCTAAGAATAAATACTGATTGGAAAGAATGGATAAAAACAATAGGTGAGGTAACTTATCTTGAAAGTGGAGATGTGGTTGTTGTTTATGACAATAATCCGTACACTATTTCGGTATCTTCGGTAAGCAATGAGCTTATATTCACTGTTTATGTTGGCGAAAACACAAAAAGCGACATATGTTTTATATCTGAACTAAAAACTGTTCTCAGAAAAACAGCTTATTGTATAGGGTGTAAAGTGTGTGAGGCGAATTGTCCTAATGGATTTATAACAATGAAAAACGGAAAAGTCTTGATAGATGACAGATGTGTAAAGTGCAAAAAATGCCATGAGGTTTTTCACGGCTGCTTAGTTGCAAATTCTATGCGTTTACCGAAAGGAGAAAAAAAGATGGGGAGCATTGACAGATATGCCAACATGGGCATCGAGTACAATTGGGTGGCTGAGTACTTTAAGAGTAAAGATGATTTTTGGAACAGCCCACATAGCCTTGGAAAAAATATGATTAAGTCTCTTCGTTCATTTCTAAATGATAGCGAAGTCACAGAAAAGGGAAAGTTTACGGCTTTTGGCAAAGTAATTGATTCTATTGGAATTGAATCGGCGACGGCGTGGGCTCTTATGGCATGTAATCTCGCATATACAGCTGAATTCAATTGGTGGATAAAGAACACCTCATTCGCGTGCACATATACCCCAGAGGTTCTCTATTCCATGCTGGATGATACAATGAGTAAAAATTCAAGAGACCATATAGTGTCTGCATATAAAAATATATTTATCTCGAATGTGATACTTGGAAATGATATAGGCATGGGAATTTGTGATTATGAAATCAAAGGTGGAAAGCGGTACTTGAACTCGGTGACACGCACGCCTTGGAAAAAACCTGAACCGTTGGTTATCCTCTACTCGCTCTATAAGTTCGCGGAGGCTTGCGGAGATTATTACCAGTTTACTTTGAGCCGCCTTCTGGATCATGATGTTGACAGCGACGGCATTAGCCCGACTGAGATTTTTGGTCTCGATCGTGCCACGATGGAGAAATTACTCAACGGTATGAACATCAACTATCCGGATTTCATTACCGCGCAGTTCAACTTGGATCTTGATACGATAACGCTCAATGCAGACAAGAAATCAGAAGACGTTCTTGCTCTGTTTTAAGAAGGAGGAAGCGAAATGCCTATATTAGAGCATTACAGACATTACTTTAATATCAATCCGGATTACCTTTCTGCGATCAATGGTAATTTGATTAAGGAAAAGCCTGATTTGTGGAGAGAATTCTACCCACACGAGACCTTTGTTAAACTGATAAAGGATACTGTCAGCGTTCTCAATCGCAAGCAGAAGCTCTCTATCTGGGTAGAAGGTGCATATGGCACCGGCAAGTCCCATGCCGTCCTAACCTTGAAAAAGTTGCTCGACGCAAGCGACGAGGATACGCGCGACTACTTCCAAAAATATAATATGGATAATGATTTGTGCAACACCCTGCAGAAAATCAAGAGTAGCGGCAAGATACTTACTGTTCATAACTACGGCACTTCGAGCATTCACAGCGATAACGACCTCGTGCTTGCCATTCAGGAAAGCATTGAACGCGCTTTCGCTGAACATGGCATGGAAAACAAGGCTGCCGATTCTCTAAAATCCTCGGTAATCCGCTATCTTTCTGACCCCGAAAACAAGCAAAGCTTCAGCATCTATATAAAAGGCAGCTATTCCGGTCTGTTTGGCGGAGATGATGTGGACACTATTATCGAGAAGCTGAACACCTACTCAGAAGAGGCGCTGCATAAGCTAATGGAGAAAATCTTCAAGGTCGCAAGGGAACGCCAAATTCGTGCGTTTACTATGACTACCCGCGATCTTGCTGAATGGATCAAGGAAGTTATTAAGGTAAACGATCTTAAGGCTATCGTTTTCATCTGGGATGAGTTTACGGAGTATTTCTATAATAACTCTCGAAATCTCACCGGATTCCAAGAGCTGTGCGAGCTGAGCGAGACCGAACCGTTCTATTTCATGATAGTAACGCATGTGTCTTCTGGTCTGTTCCATGAGCGTGACAGCGATTTTATTAAGCTCAACGGACGTTTTGTGAATCCTCATAGCTTGATTAGTCTTCCTGAGAACATCGCATTTCAGCTCATGGGTGCGGCAATGGAGAAAAACCGTGACGCAACGGTGCTTGAGGACTGGGAGGGCATTACCTCGGAACTCTCTGACCGCACCAAGGAAGCGCGCAAACTGGTTAAGGGAATTGCCCGCATTGATGATAAAGAATTGAAAGATATCCTGCCGATTCATCCTTATACGGCGTTGCTGTTAAAGCATATTTCCTCTGCTTTTGATTCAAACCAACGCAGTATGTTCGACTTTATCAAGAACGACAGGGGCAACGAAATTAAAGGCTTCCAGTGGTTTATTGATAACTACGGGCCGGAGGACGTAAACCCGTTGCTCACCATTGATATGCTATGGGAGTTCTTTTATGAAAAGGGAAAGGATTTCCTTGCCCATGACATTCGTTCTGTGCTGGATTATTTTGGAAGAAGTGGCAATCAACGCTTAGACGACGATGAAAAACGTGTGCTGAAGACGGTGCTGCTGCTCCAAGCTATTTCTCAGCATGCCGGTGATTCAGTAGAACTTTTCATCCCGAACGAAAAAAATATAGATAACGCCTTTGAAGGCTCTGATTTGGAAAACGGAGCGGCTTCCCGCTGCGCTGAAAAATTGGTGCGTGACAAGATTCTCTTCAAAAAGCAGCTTGGTAGCGGCAACTTCCAGTACAATGCCTATATCAATGAGGTCAGCGGTGCAGAGCTTGATAAATTCAAGGCTGAAATAGACAGAAAATCTACGACTTCTCTTATTACGGAACAGCTCGTGGACAAAACGAGCGTTATTGATGCGATTACACTCGGCGGTGCATTGAAGCTTCGCTATGAGCTGAGGTATGTGTCCTCTACTGACTTTGATTCTCAGATCAAGCTTTTACGCAACCAGGAAGCCAACTACGAAAATAAAATAATTGGCATAGTTTGCTTTGCTAAGGATGATAATGAAAGCGTTGTTCTTGGCAAGAAAATTCGCGATGCGCTCAGGGATGGCAGCTATCATATGGTTTTCATTGACGCTACCGCCACGCCCCTTGGCAACGATGGATATACACGGTACCGTGATGACATGGCGCAGTCTATGTATCAGCACGGTAAAGATAATGCCTTATCCGCACAGTATGCTAACAATGCGAAGGACTCTTTGAAGAAGTGGAAAAGTCGTATCGTCGCCGGTGAATTTATTGTCTTTTCTCAGGCTAAACCGGATGGAGACCGCGCCCCAACATTGGATGCGCTCTATACAATCCTTGCCGACATTAACAAAGCAAAGTTCCAGGATTGTCTTGAAGCAGCCTACACAGTTCTGCCCACCATGTACAATGCTACCAGTTTGAAGCTTGGTGTTGAATGCGGAGTAAATGAGAATGTCCGTCAGGGCTTCTCATCCAGCAATCCGAGTACAAAACTCGAAAACGCATTGGATGGAGCTTGGAAGGTGCCCAACTACTGGGAAAAGCATCCGAATATCTTGATTTCAAGAATCAAAAATTATGTTAGTGATATTATTCAAGATGGTTTTGATAATGGCGGCGGGCGCGTGTCTATTAAAACTATCTACGATTCCCTCAAGGGTGCTCCGTATGGCTTTATGGCGTGCAATCTTTCTGCATTTATTCTTGGTTTCGTATTGAAAGAATATGTGAACGGCTCTTATAGTTGGAGCGATGGCCTTACCAATGACATTCTTGATATTAGTAAGCTCAAGGATATGATTGCGGAAGTTATCAACCTCCAAAACACTCCGAACTCCAGATATAAAGACAAGTATATTGTTGCTATGACGGAGGACGAAAAGGCGTTTAACGAAGCTACCTCCCTTGCATTTGGTATTCCGCAGAATCTTTGCACTGCAGTGGAACATACGCGCGAGCGTATCCGCAATAAAATGAAAGAATTTTCTTTCCCGATATGGACAATAAAGTCTATTTTGAACGATACTTCTTTGAAAACAGATGCGGATACACTTTGCAAGTTGATCGACCTTTATTGCGGCATTGCCAACAGCAATAATATGGGTAGTGGTAAGACGGACAACGATATTGCGCTTGCTATTGGCAGACTCTGCCGCGAAAGCTCTCATGCGGCAGAGGACTTGCAGTCACTACTGACGAAAGAAAAATGCACTGCAGGAATGGAAGCTTATCTTAAGGCTTTTGACAACGGTGAACTGCTTTCACTTGCACATGAGATTGGAGATAACGGACAGTATATAAATGTACTCCGCCGAAAATTTGATGCAGATGCTGCCAACTGGGTTTGGAATGTAGATACAGCCCAGCAGAAAATACGAGAGGTTACATTGGAGTACAAAATTATTGCTGAAAGCAATAAAATAAACTCCAAAAATATTTCATTTGACAATACAGTCCGCGAATGGTGCGACAAGTGCAGTTACATACGTATTTCTTATGCTGCGGCTAAGAATTATCTTGATGAGCTTGGTCCGTTCCTTGAAATTCTTCATGCAATAAAGAAAGCTGGAACTATGCTGGATTCACAAAAGCAGACGTTCCTTGACTTGTTGACTGTACACGGCGAAAATTTCCGCCATTTCTACAACAATCAGCTGGATTTATTCAAGCGCGTATGTGCTTTCTATGTGGATGAACTTAATGACGAAGAAACCAAAGAGCTATATCAGACGATTCCGGCAGGCACATTCACTTATGAAAAGCCCGATTATATGAGCCTTGTGGATACAAAGGTAAAAGATTATAAGAATAGCCTCGGCAATCAGCGCTTGAAAAAGATGTGGCTTGATAAGACAGGAACAGTTTCTCCGCGCGTTTGGTCAAAAAATCATAAAATGCCAATACTTTGTCTTGTTCCGGATAGTGAAATGCAGACGGCACGAGCAGCGTTTAACACGATAAATCAAAGTCATCCGGATGCAACTGCTATTGAAAAAGCAATTGATTACCTTGAAACAGCAAGATTTTTTGATTTGCTTGAGGATGACGAAGCATTGGACAAGGCCTTTCGCACCTCTATTGTTAAGAGTTATACTGTTATGCTCACTGATATTGACGAGGTAAAACAGTATCTGGATGTTAGAATTTCCGCTGATCCGTATGATTGGTTTGGTCTCCCGGAAGTGGATAAGAAACTTCGGCAAATGGCGGAGGCAAAATACAATCAAAGTGGTTGCGGAAAGGCTCTTGAAAAAATCGATCAAATGAATGAGGCAGATGTGAAACGCTATCTCAAGGAACTTATAAAGGACAATATGATTGTCGGTATGGAAATTATCAAAGATAACTAAGGAGGACGGCAATGGACATTGGCGCTTGTATTAATAAAATAGACAGGCATCTTGTGAATAAAAATGTGCAGCCATTGATTGTTGATGTGCAAAACAGATCGGATTTTTCTGAACTGGTTGCGCACTACAATGTTAGCGGCAATGTCTTTGTTGCGACCTCTCAGTACTGTAACGTTGATGAATACCCACGCATTGAATCGCTGTTCGATGACTTGTCCTCCAAAGAAGGGCGTATCTTTGTTACGGGTCTCGCTGCATTCTTGAAATTACAAGGAGAGCAGGTTCTGAGAGACACGTTGCGTGAAATACTTGGAATGTCTTCGGTTGGTCGTGTAGTCGTGATTACTTACCAGTGTAGCCAGTACCTAAATTATTCTGATCCGCGTCTTAAACAGAGAGTTGCCATTGTCGATGGAGCTGCAGATGAGATGCTATCTCTTGTATTTTTATCGCCGGAACTCACTCTATCTCACGATGTTATATCGATTTCGGGTTTGCATTGTTTAGGAGACACTGCTGAAAGTAATGTAGCAACAAAACTGTATGTGAAGACAAGAAAAAGAAAAAGTGATTACCCTAATTCTGTTTTCTCAATCGAAGAACTTGATAATGCCTTCGATATTTTGAATCAACGTGACAGGACAACTGCTGATCTCTGCGAAAAATATGGCACTCGTGAACAATGGAATTATGCATTGTGCAAATTTGACAATAAAAACAGTTGGACTGCGCTCGTCGACTCAGAGTTTGGTAACCATATGGCGTTGGACATTGCCTTTCCAAGCTTTAACACTTTTGATGCAGATAGACAGTGGCTTTATTTCATTGCATTAAAGCTCTTTGGTGCAAAGAACAACTGGTGCTTGAATGAGGCAGCAAGAAAAGCAACTTCTATTAGAGAGTTAGTCAAACAGGCATACAGGTCACTGATAGATATCCCAAAGGAAAGCCCGGAATTTGAAAGAGACTACCTATCAAGGAAAACCTTGATTGCTTATCTTGGAAATCCGACGGATGAAGTTATTGATTATTGCCGCATCGTACAAAGCAAGGGAAAAAATGCTATTTATTATCTGACTGACAACACGCAGAAAGAGAAAGAACTTATATTTCAGGTTCTTGATAAATATGCAGATGACTATTCAAAAGAAGAAGTTTATTCTGCTTTGAAGCTTGCGTATCCTGCACTTTATCAATATTTATCTGCATATCGTTTTAAAAACGACTTGCTTGACAGCTATTTCCAGAGCTATAAATACCAAAAGGTTATAAATCGTGTGCTGCCCGAATTCGATAAGATAGTCACAGAACAAGCGGTCAAACGCGAATATAACCTTATACTTGAGCCAAGATCCTCAAAAATCGAATCCATTGACCGTACTGATGCACAGCTATATTTTGTGGATGCTATGGGTGTGGAGTACCTTAGTTACATAATGTCTGTCTGTAATGAACTTGGTCTTATGGCTAATGTAACGGTATGTAGTTGTGAGCTTCCTTCTATCACTAGTCAAAACAAGGAATTTTTGGAGCTTTTTGAAGATAGCCAATTACCGATTGTAACCATAAAGGATATCGATGATATCAAACATCACGGAAAGGATAATTTTGATTATCAACGCACTAAGCTTCCAATCCATCTCATTAAGGAATTAGCGATTCTCCGTGAATTGCTGGAAAAAATCAAAGAACGCCTTACAGACGGCACGGTAAAAAAGGCAATTCTCGTTGCTGATCACGGTGCTAGCCGTCTTGCTGTTATCCATGAGACAGAATGTATTTGGGAAATGCCGTCCAAGGGAGAGCATTCTGGCAGATGCTGTTTGAAGACGGATATAGATGCACAGCCTGAGTACGCTACAGACGCCGGAGAATTTTGGGCACTTGCTAACTACGATAGATTCAAGGGCAGCAGAAAAGCAAATGTTGAGGTTCACGGCGGTGCTACGTTAGAGGAAGTTACCGTTCCTATTGTTGAGTTGACATGTCTGACCGATACTGTTGAGGTTCACATTCTACCGGTCAACGCAACCTCTATAGATGGTGTTCCGGAGATAACCGTGAGTTACCGAAAAAAAGCCGCAATTAAAATTTTTGCCACCGCTAAACTTCAAAATATTAGTATTGGTATTGATGGAAAATACTATGATGCAGTTCCGACTGAAGAAGGATTTTATATTGTCGAAATGCCTGATCTTAAACACGCTAAGACCTATTCTGTTGATGTTTATTCTTGTGGAAATATAATTGCTAAAGGCCTCACGCTCAAAGTGAAAAAGGAAGGCTCAAGTGAACGTGAGCTGTTGTAAGAGGTGATACGGATGGAAGAAAAATTAAGAGAATGTTTTGATGAAATGGTAGTTTACAAGGACTTGAAGAAGAGTAACTTTTTCTCATCTCTTGGTTTGCCATCGTTTTTAAGAGATTGGGTTCTTCGTAAATTCGAAGATGATGAAGGAAACTACGATATAGAGGAAGTAGCGGCCTTTATTAGCACCTATCTTCCGCGAAAAGATGAATGGATCAGCATAAAAAATCGTATCGTATATGAAAACGAGCGAGTAAAAATTCTGACCAAAGTGGGCATTGATATCGACATAAAGACTGGTGAGATATCGTTCTCTTTGCCAAATTTTGGACTTTCTGCCAAAGAGACCATCATAGAGTCATATGTATGGGATCGTTATAAATCCGAGCTTGTCAATGGTCAAGAAGTTTGGGGTGTTGTAGAGCTTGGCTATCGCGCACCCGATGATACGGTAAAGCCAAAACTTCCAGGCAAAATAAAAATGGTAAGTTTTACAAATTTCTGCCCGTATACTACTAATTTGGATTTCTATAAGGATGTCCGAAATGAATTTACTGTTTCGGAGTGGATAGATATCATTTTGGGTGCTATCGATTATAATGCCGCAGGTTATAAAGACGAAGATGAGAAGATGGCTATGTTGGCCAGACTTTTGCCTTTTATAGAAAAACGTTTGAATCTTTTGGAGCTTGCGCCTAAGGGTACAGGAAAGTCGTACGTGTTCGGTAACATTAGCAAGTATGGTCTTTTGACTGATGGTGGGAAAATTACACGTGCGAAGATGTTTTATGACACTGGCAGAAGAGTTCCAGGTTTTATCTGTGGCAACGATTATGTTGCGATTGATGAGGTAAAGCTTGTTACTTTCAACGATGTAAATGAAATGAGATCTGTCATGCAAGGCTACATGGAACGTGGTAAGTTTAATGTCGGCGGATATGATGGCGAATCTGATGCAGGCATTGTGCTTCTTGGAAATATAAAACAAGACAACATGGATGAGTATAAAAGCATGTTTGAAGAGCTCCCGACACTCTTTCAAGAGAGTGCTTTGGTTGATCGTATTCACGGTTTTATCAAAGGGTGGGAAATTCCCAAAATGAGCGATGACTTAAAAGTTTCTGGTTGGGCGCTTAATTCGGAGTATTTTTGCTCTGTAATGCACATGTTACGCGACGATGTTAGTTACAGAGACATCGTTAATCAGATTGTAGAAATATCAGACAATGCTTATGTTCGTCATTCTGAAGCTGTAAAACGAATTGCAACTGCTTACTTAAAACTCTTGTTCCCGAATGTTAGGGCAGTGGCTGATATCAATCCGCATCTGTTTATGCGATATTGTCTTCGTCCAGCAATTAATATGCGGAAGATTATTTGGCGTCAGCTTTCTATTTTGGATCAAGAATATAAGAATGAGGACAAGCAAATGCCCACATTCTCTTTGAGGAATGTAGATAATGAGAATTGAATGCGTAGTTTGCGGGAAATTGAATCTTGATAAAGACACAGTAGGCATAAACAAAAAACTCTTGGGTGAGAATATCCGCAGTTTTTATTGTATAGATTGTCTTGCTGAATATCTTGAATGCACCGTCGATGAGTTGATGGACAAAATTGAAGAGTTTAAGGCCGAAGGTTGTACATTATTCATGTGAGGTTCTATATCATGGCAAAAACCATCTATGCCGACAATGCGGCTACAACAAAATTGGATAGAGCAGCGTTTGAGGCAATGATTCCGTGGTTGACAGAGGATTATGGCAATGCTTCGCAGCCTTACTCTTTTGCGCGCAAGCCCAAAAAAGCTCTTACAGAAGCGAGAGAAATGATTGCCGAGTGTATAGGCGCTCTGCCGGATGAGGTTTTCTTTACATCTGGCGGCACCGAGAGCGACAACTGGGCGCTAAAAAGTTTTGGCTTAGAAACCAATGTGAGAAAGGCTATAACATCCGAAATTGAGCACCATGCGGTTTTGAATGCAAGTAAAGGGGCAATTCGACTGCCTGTTGATTCTGAGGGTATCGTTTCTCCTAAAACTTTGGAAGATGTGCTGACTTCAGACAACACTACCGTTCCTAGTGGCTCTGCTACGCTTGTCTCTGTGATGCTTGTAAACAATGAAATAGGTACGATTGAGCCAGTAAAAGAGCTCGCTGCTATTGCACATGCGCACGCTGCATTATTCCATACAGATGCTGTTCAAGCGGTCGGACATATCCCGATTGATGTCAAAGATCTGTGCGTCGATATGTTGTCGGCCTCGGCTCATAAATTTAACGGACCCAAAGGCATTGGTTTTTTGTACATTCGAAAAGGTGTGCAACTTCGACCTTTTATGGATGGCGGAGCTCAGGAGTCGCAGCGCCGTGCAGGAACAGAAAATATTGCGAGCATCGTTGGTATGGCGATAGCTTTAAAAAAGAGCTGTGATGAAATGCAGAATGCAGCGAAAAAGCTCCGTACTATGGAGAATATTTTTCTTGACACGCTTCGCCGAGCGGGCGTTGATTTCATCCGAAATGGTGCAGAACATCGTGTTCCGGGGAATGTCAATATTTCTGTGCGTGGCGTAAGCGGAGAAATGCTGTTACATCGTCTAGATTTGAAAGGAATATCTATTTCGACCGGGTCTGCCTGCGATTCCGTAAATACGCAGGTTTCTCATGTCGTTCAAGCAATCGGTGTACCGCATGAATATGCCAAGGGAACCATCCGCGTGAGCTTCGGGCGAGACAACGTGATGGAAGATGCTGCCGAAATTGCCGAGGCTATTGTGAATATTTTGAGAAATTTAAAAATCTGAAAAACCAACCCTGAAAATTGCTCGAAACTGTCTGCGATTACATCGGAGGAAAGTTATGCGCAACCTACGAACATACTATTCATCCACAATTACAGATTTTCTCCGTCAACCGATAACGGAGATTCTCGGTGTCATCCATTCTAACGACATCTCTGCCGAGACAACTATCCAACAGAGCAACACGTGGGAGATTGAGGTGGAGATACTAAAGAATCAGCTCCGTGAACTTGACGGGCGGGTGATTTTTGAGTACACGATCCCTAGAATGGGGAAGCGCGTAGACGTAGACGTGGTTGTGCTATACAGAAATATCGTTTTTCTGTTGGAATTCAAGTGCGGCGACACGGAGTACCGCGAGAGCACATATGATCAGGTGTATGACTACGCCTTGGATCTGCGGAACTTTCAAAAAGAGAGCCATGACAAACTGCTTGTGCCCATTATGATCTCAACTAAGGCGCCGAGATACCAAAATAAGATAGCTGTTCGCGACCGGATTGTAGAGCCTTTGCGCTGCAATGCTGATAATATAGGTGCCGCTATTAAGTACATCGGTGGCCGTTTTGAGGAATCGGCATTCGATTACATAACGTGGGAGAATTCGGAGTATCTGCCGACGCCGACCATAGTGGAGGCGGCGCAGGCGCTGTATCGCGGTCACAATGTGCATGACATTACCCGAAGTGATGCCGGCGCGGAGAACTTGACTGTCACAACTGACGAGATAAATCGTATTATTGAGCATAGCAAAGCCAATTGTCGCAAGTCGATTTGTTTTGTGACAGGCGTGCCCGGCGCCGGTAAGACGCTGGTGGGCCTGAACCTTGCTATTCAACGCTCCGATGCGCAGCGTGGTGAACATGCGGTGTTTCTTTCCGGCAACTTTCCGCTTGTTACGGTGCTGCAGGAGGCGCTTGCCCGTGATAAGGTTGAGCAGGAGCAGCAGCGCGGTAACCGCGTCTCAAAGGCAGATGCGCTGCGCAGCACTTCGGCATTTATTCAGATTATCCATAAATATCGCGACTCGTTCGTCGGCAACGACCATATTCCTCCGGAGCGTGTCGCAATTTTCGATGAGGCACAACGCGCTTGGACGCAGGATATGATTGAAAAATTCATGCGCACAAAGAAGGGTGTCGCTGAGTTCCCGTATAGTGAGCCAGAATTTTTGATTAGCACCATGGACCGCCATCAGGATTGGGCAGTTATTGTTTGCCTCGTAGGAGGCGGGCAGGAGATAAATACAGGTGAGGCCGGCCTGCCGGAATGGTTTGATTCGCTGCGCCGGGCCTTCCCGGATTGGGATGTATATATTACCCCGCAGTTAAACGACGTGGAGTATCGCCGCGAACGCGAATGGCAGGATATGACTTCTGACCTGAATATTTTTGAGCGTGAAAAACTACACTTGGCAACGTCGGTGCGCTCGTTCCGTACGCCGGATTTGGCGGCATTTATCAAGGCAATTCTCGATGTGAACACAGAGCGGGCAAAGATGCTCTACCAAAAGATCAAGGACAAGTACCCCGTGCGCTTAACACGTAATCTGGACGTGGCGAAGCGTTGGGTACGTGAGCAGTGTCAGGGCCGTACGCGCTACGGAATGCTTGCGAGCAGTGGCGCATTGCGTCTGAAACCCGAAGGTATCTTTGTTAAAAATGACGTCTCCGTTGCAAATTGGTTCCTCAACGGTAAGGACGATGTCCGCTCCAGCTACTATTTGGAGGACGTGGTTACGGAGTTCGATATTCAAGGCTTGGAGCTCGATTATTCCCTTGTCGCTTGGGATGCGGATTTCCGCTTTGACGGAACCGAGTGGACCTACTACAACTTTGTCGGCAACCGTTGGATGAACGTTAAGACTGATGAACGAAAGCTCTATCTCAAGAACGCTTACCGTGTCCTGCTCACCCGCGCGCGTCAGGGAATGGTAATTTTCATTCCGGAGGGCAGCGACACAGATGTCTCGCGCAAGCGGGAATGGTATGATAGGACATACGAATATCTATTAAATATCGGTGTTACAGCCATATAAGCAAAAGACAAGCTAATTTACTTGTTTGGCCGAGACTTTTTGATAGCATTTTACTTTTATGTACATAAAAGACCGCCCGCGTGAAAGCAAGCGGACCTTGGCATAATGATAGTTATTCTTCATTTGTTCTTGCCGAAAGCGCTTCCAAATTTTCTGTGCAAGGCATCTATCTCGCCGGAATGATGGACTTTGACGAAACTGATATAGTAATAGGCTTGTCCGGCAACGGCAATGATGCCGAGGTTGGATTTCCCTTCAAACGAACACAAATGAGCTATGCGTATGATTGTGTGTGGCTGATTTGAAAATCAAAAACAAACAAATGAGATAATTAGCGTTATTTCCAAAGAGCAATTTTATAGCTTAGGTACCTAAAGGAGAGTGCCAAAAAGATAAATAAACTTGAGCGCAGAAAAGCAGATTTGCAGGATAAGAACATGAACTACTGCGCAGTGAGGGCACGGATAAGAAACTTCGAAGATGCGATCAGAAACGGAACAGAGATGGACGCGCAGAACGGCTTCATCATCAAGCAGATGGTCAACAGAATAACCGTCACAGTGCAACGGTGCAAGGCACACGGCGTTTCTCATGTGACAATAGATATAAATAAGTATAATAACCGCTGTTTTATTATATGAGGAGAAGAACAGTATGAGTGAACTTTCAAAGTATTTTACAAACGCATTTTCTCACAGCTACAAAAGCAAGACTCCCGATGAATATGTTTTTCAGCGCGGTGACTATCGGTTCTCCGTTCTCTCGTCAAGAATTATCCGCGTTGAAAAAGACGAAAAACGGATTTTTACCGATGAAGCGACTCAGACCGTTATCTGCCGCGATTTCGACAGACCCCAATTCGGCTTTTCTCAGGATAATAATAAAATCGTGATAAAAACAGATGATATTATATTCCGCTTTGACCTTTCAAAAGGCAAAACAGAGAGCATTACGCTCAATGACTCAAGATGCGTCACCAACTTCAAAGCCGGCAACCTCAAGGGTACCTACCGAACTCTCGACATGATAAACGGCTCTGTCAGGCTCGGGGACGGGCTGATGAGCACAAACGGCGTTTCTGTTGTTGACGATTCAAAAACAGTGATCGTGAGCACGGACGGAACCTTGAAAGAGCGCAGACACATTCAAAAAGACGAATACTATTTTGCTTTCGGCAATGATTTTCGCGGTTGCCTAAAAGACTTTTTTAAGCTATGCGGCTCGGTACCACTCGTCCCGAGATACTGCCTTGGCAACTGGTGGAGCAGATACAAGGACTACAGTCAACAGGAATATATCGATCTGATGAAAAAATTTCTTGAACGTGATATTCCTATCTCGGTTGCAACAATTGACATGGATTGGCATTGGGTAGATGTTATTAAACGTTTCGGAAAAGAAAATGCACTCTTTCGCCGTGATGGTTTTCTGCCCTACAGGAACATTGTAGAAGCATTTCAGTCTCAGGGCTGGACCGGCTACAGCTGGAACACCGAACTTTTTCCGGATTACAAAGAACTGCTTTCGTGGCTGCACGACAAGAACTTCAAGGTCACCGTCAACCTCCATCCGGCGCAGGGAGTACGCCCGTTTGAAGATCAGTACGAAGATTTTGCACGCTTTATGGGCGTTGACCCGAAGAGCAAAAAACGTATTCCCTTTGATATTACCGACCCGAAATTCATTGATGCCTATTTCAACATTCTCCACAGACCCTATGAAAAAGACGGCGTAGATTTCTGGTGGATCGATTGGCAGCAGGAAAAGGATACAAAAATCAAAGGTCTTGATCCCCTTTGGGCGCTCAATCATTATCACACTCTTGATCTTGCCTCAACCGGCAAAAGACCCCTCATTCTTTCCCGCTTTGCCGAGGTCGGCTCTCACCGCTACCCTCTCGGATTTTCCGGCGACACGATAATCAGCTGGAAGAGCCTTGATTTTCAACCGTATTTCACTGCAAATGCCGCAAACGTCGGCTATACCTGGTGGAGTCATGATATCGGAGGTCATCAGCTCGGCTCAAGGAATGATGAGCTTTATGTTCGCTGGGTTCAGCTCGGTGAATTCAGCCCGATAATGCGCCTTCATTCAACAAAAGACGAGTTCATGGGTAAAGAGCCCTGGAAATACAGCTTTGCCGCAGAAATAGCGGCAGCGAATGCGCTCAGAGAACGTCATGCGCTCATTCCGTACATATACTCGATTAACCGTCTCACCCACACAGAGGGACGCGCCCTTTGCGAACCGATGTATTACTCATATCCGTGCGAAAAAGCCGCCTATGAAGTGCCGAATCAGTTTTTCTTCGGCACTGAGCTCATGGTATCACCTATTACCAAGCCCGCTGACAAGCGCACCTACCTTGCACCCGCAAAAGTGTGGCTGCCGAAAGGCAGATGGACAGACTGGTATACCGGCAGAATCTATGAGGGCGAACGCTTTGTTACCATGTACCGTGATTTGAATGCGTTGCCCGTGCTCGCAAAAGAGGGAGCTATCGTTCCTCTTTCTCAAAACAGCAAGACTAACGACTGGTCGAATCCCGAAAAGCTGACTATCAGAATTTTCAGAGGAACAAACAGCTTTACCCTCTATGAGGACGATGGCGAAACGATGAGCTTTGAAGACGGAGCTTTTGCGGAAACCGTACTTTCTGTTAAAGAAGCAGGAGAGGATCTGTTGTTTGAAATCAGTGCTGCCAAGGGAGATCTTTCCGTCGTTCCTTCAAAACGTGAATGGAAGCTCGTCTTTGACGATATCTCCTCGGCAAAGGAAATCACCGTCAAGGTCTCCGGCAGAATAACCCCTGTTTCACCCGAATACAAGTTCGGAAAAACCGTTATTACTCTGTCTTCGGTTCCGGCAGACGCAGATATTAAAGTTGAATTAAAAGCCTTTGAAATCCGCAAAAATCCATGCAAAAAGGAGGCCGTCGGCGAACTTCTTTCAAAATACCAGTTGCCGACAATTTTTAAACGGGCGGTTTTTACTTCGTTTATTAAAGATCTCTCAAAGCCGTTCCCGCTTCATGACAGCGCGTTCAAAGGTCCGATTGAAGAAGTGCTTATTTGATTTACGGCAAAACTTAACAAAGCAAACGGCTGTTTCGAGGATGTTCGGAGCAGCCGTTTTCCCATCGTGAAAAATTATCTGATAACCATCTACGATAACTACATCGGAATTCTATCCACTATTTTCGCCGACCGGCTTTGGATAAAAATCGTATCATCTATTTTGTCCTTTGCCACAGTATTTATCGCGGCATATTTAAATCTGAACAAGCTGCCTAAGGCGCACAAGGAGGCGGCGAACAGGCCGCTGATTGTGCAGAATGAGATTACACACAGATACACGTCTACGATATCAGCCCCCGGTAGTAACCGGACTGCGGACTTGAGAAATAGTAAAGACTGCCTTGGAAAAGTGCTTTGCCAAATGACAAAAAACGGACACCTCGCAGGTATAACGGCTGCGAGGTGTCTTTGTTTTCATACTTTTCGGGTAAAATATGAAAAAATACCCGGAGGTAAATGTAATGAGCGTACTGCTGCTGACCGAAAAAATAATTGCCGAATTTAAGGAGTATCTTATTCTGGAGGAGAGGAGCGAAGCGACGGTTGAAAAATATATCCGCGATGTGAAAGCGTTTGCAGTGTATGCCAAAGACGGTGAAATCACAAAAGAAACGGTGATTGCATACAAGAAATATTTGCAGGCAGGTTATGCCGTGCGGAGCGTCAATTCCATGCTTGCAAGCTTAAACAGTCTGTTTGCGTTTTTGGGCTGGCACGGTTTAAAGGTGAAATCACTAAAACTTCAGCAACAGGTTTTCTGCCCCGAGGAAAGGGAACTGACCAAAGCCGAGTACAAAAGACTGTGCCTGGCGGCGGAACGCAGACAGAGTAAACGACTGAGTCTTGTTCTGCAAACAATTTGCGCAACCGGTATTCGTGTCAGCGAGCTGCAATACATAACCGTCGAAGCGGCAAAGCGCGGCAAGGCGGTTGTTAATTGTAAGTCTAAAACCCGAACGGTTTTTATAGTAAAAGAGCTGAAACAAAAACTGCTCCGTTACGCGGCGGAGCAGAATATTAAAGACGGCATGATTTTTATAACGCGAACGGGAAAACCGATAAGCCGCACAAACATTTGGCGCGAGATGAAAGCTCTGTGCGGGGAGGCAAACGTCAACCCAGAAAAGGTCTTTCCGCATAACCTGCGCCACCTTTTCGCGCGGGTGTTTTACGGCATAGAAAAGGATATCGCCAAGCTTGCCGACATCCTCGGACACAGCAGCATTGATACGACGCGAATTTATATTATATCTACCGGCACCGAGCATCGCCGCCGCATGGAAAATATGCACTTAATAATATAAAAACCGCCCGATACGGCGGATGAGACATAATCATTATTATGTTGTAAGAAAATCCGACATAGGCTTATAGCAAGCCCAACTTTACCATAATCATAGCAAGAAAAATCCAAAAAAGCAAGTCGTTTTGACGGATAGTGCAAAATCGTTCGGGAAATTGTCGACTTTAAAGCATATAAATCCAAGCCCATTTTAAAATTTTAGAATGAGCTTGTGTCGGTATGCACTTTTATATGTTCCCGCAAGCAAAAAATCCGCGAATGTTCTCGAGAGACTTAACCGACAAAGCGTATCCGCATTTTCTTACAACATAATAATGATTATGACATTAGGGAGGGCGTAACGGTACTTCGCAGAGGCGATTTATTGCCGGGTCTGTCGAGCAATCAAAGAGACAAAAAACGGACAGTATATAGGTATATGACATTTGTAAAAAGACACATTGAAAAATCACAAAAAGGAGAGATGATTACTTTATGAGTAACATTGCCGAAATTATCAAGTACGAGGGTGACAACAGCACCTTCATCTGGAAGCATCCTTGCGAGGACTTCAACAGCTTAACGCAGCTCATCGTCCACGAATCTCAGGAAGCGATTTTCTTCATGAACGGTCAGGCGCTGGATCTGTTCGGACCCGGTCGTTATACACTGGAAACCGAGAATATCCCAAAAATCGGAAAGGTTCTCAACAGAACGACCGGCGACAAAACCCCGTTCCATTGCGAGGTCTATTTTATCAACAAAGCCGAGCAGATGGCTATCAAGTGGGGCACGGACTCGAAGGTGCAGTATGTCGATCCCACTTACGGATTCCCGATTTCCATCGGTGCGTCGGGCGAAATGAGCCTTCGCGCGGAGGACAGCCGCAAGCTTCTCGTTAAGCTTGTGGGAACGGAAAACTATCTCGGTCAGCAGCAGCTTATCGGCTTTTTCCGCGCATTTTTAATGACCAGGGTCAAGACCTACATTGCCCAGGTGATTAAAGCGAATGCCATCAACATCTTTGAAATCGACGAAAATCTGACGGCATTCTCCGAGAATATACATAAACTGCTTATTCCGGATTTTGCCGATTACGGTATTGCTTTAGAGCGCTTCTTTGTTACGAATATTGTCAAGCCGGACGGCGACAGACAGTATGAGAAGTTCAAGGAGCTGCATTTCCGCCAGTATGCCGACATTGCCGAGGCGACGCTCCGCCAGAAGACGGATCTCATCTATGCGCAGACAGAGGCGCAGAAGGTGGTCATCGATTCTCAGGCTCAGGCCACAAAGCGAGCCCAGGAGGGCTATACATATGCGCAGGAGCGCGGCTTTGATGTGGCGGCAAAGGTGGCGCAGAACGAGGCGGTCGGTCAGTTCACCAATATGGGTGTCGGACTCGGCACCATGGCGGGTGTCGGCGGCGCGGTAGGCGGCGTTGTGGGCAATGCGGTAGGCGGCGCGCTGCAAGCTGCGACGGAGCCGACGCAGCCTGCTCAGCCTGCTCAGACGACCGATGATATGGCGGCGTTCAAGGCGAAAGTGGAAAAGCTCGGTATGATGAAAGAGGCCGGGCTGATAACCGAAGAGGAGTTTGCCGCCATGAGAGCGGAACTTCTCAAGAACATTCTGTAACGGGGGACTGAAAAATGAAAAAGAATTTCAAATCATATGCGATTATCTGGGCTGTTTTGCTCGCGGTATTTAATATTGTTGTATTTTTGGCGCGTCCCGTTATCCCGGGATATGTTGTCAGTTATGACGTGCGATTCTGGATCGCGTGGGTGTTTATAATAGCCTCGTTTGCAACCAATCTTCTGTGCGCAAACAAGGCGTTTAAGGCGGAGAACCTTGAAAAGCTGTTTTACAAGGTGCCGCTGATTACCGTCAGCTATACCGGCCTTATAGCCATGCTCGTTTTGGGCGGCGCACTGATGCTGATTCCCAACTGCCCGGTGTGGATTGCCGCCGTTGTCTGCGCGGTTGCCGCCGCATTTACTGCGATAGCCGTTGTGAAAGCGGACTGGGCGGGCGACGCTGTCGGCGAGGTTCACGAAAAAGTGAAAACGCAGACGCAGTTCATAAAGCTTCTGACTGTTGACGCCGAGAGTTTACTCGACCGCGCCAAAAGCGACGCCGTGAAAACGGAATGCAAAAAGGTATATGAAGCCGTTCGTTATTCCGACCCGATGTCAAATGACGCTCTTTCCGTGATTGAGGCAAAAATTACAGTGAAAATGGATGAGCTGTCCTCTGCCGTCGGTGCCGATGATGCAGCGAAAGCGAAAGAAATCGCGGATGAATTGGTTATACTTGTCGGTGACAGAAACAAGAAGTGTAGGGCACTCAAGTGAAAATGTTTTAGTGATAAATCGCTTTTAAAGATGTCTATAGCATAAAAATAAATAAGGAGCTATTTACTGTAATGTCAATCTTCAAATGTAAAATGTGCGGCGGCACAATAGAATTTAACCCCGGGGATACCGTCGGCGTGTGCGACTCATGCGGCACAAAGCAAACTCTGCCCCGTTTGGACGACGACAGAAGAGCGAATCTTTACGACCGCGCGAACCATTTTCGCCGCAACAACGATTTCGACAAGGCGGCGGGAATCTATGAGCAGATACTCAACGAGGACAACACCGACGCCGAGGCGTATTGGTCGCTCGTTCTCTGCCACTACGGAATCGAATATGTGGAAGACCCGCAGAGCCGCAAGCGCATTCCCACCGTGAACCGCGCTCAGTTCACGTCGATTTTCGATGACGATAACTACAAGTCCGCTCTGCACTATGCCGACGGCTATCAAAAAGAGCTTTATGAGGATGAGGCTAAGGCGATAAACGAGATTCAAAAGGGGATTCTTGCGATTTCGCAAAAAGAAGAGCCTTTCGATGTGTTTATCTGCTACAAAGAGACCGATAACAGCGGCAGAAGAACACAGGACAGCGTCCTTGCAAATGACCTTTATCATCAGCTCACGCAGGAGGGCTTCAAGGTGTTCTTCTCGCGCATCACGCTTGAGGACAAGCTCGGCACGGCCTACGAGCCTTACATATTCGCCGCCCTCAACAGTGCCAAGGTCATGGTAGTGCTCGGCACAAAGCCCGAGTATTTCAACGCCGTGTGGGTGAAAAACGAGTGGTCGAGATATCTTTCGCTCGTCAAGAACAGCAATGGCAAAAAGATGCTCATTCCCGCATATAAGGACATGGATCCCTACGACCTGCCGGAGGAGTTTTCGCACCTGCAGGCGCAGGATATGTCGAAGCTCGGCTTTATGCAGGATCTTATCCGCGGCATTAAGAAGATTGTTTCTGCCGGTGCGCCCAAGGCGGAGGTCAAAGAGACGGTTGCTGTCGGCGGCAGTGTAAACGTAGAGCCGCTTTTGGAGCGAGCTTTCATGTTCCTCGAGGACGGCGACTGGGGCGAGGCGAACGAATACTGCGAAAAGGTGCTGGATCAGGATCCGAAGAACGCGAGGGCGTACTTGGGCAAGCTCATGGCGGAGTGCCGTGCGTGCCGCATGGAGGACTTGCAAAATTGCAGACAACCGTTTGACGGCAACGGCAACTATAATAAAATCCTGCGCTTTGCCGAGCCGAAGCTGATTGAAACATTGAAAGGCTATATCGCCCATATCA
>OHEF01000031.1_pt1 | contig 131917 bp, 91 predicted proteins | sample 1567171 | NCBI WGS metagenome assembly OHEF01 (sample SAMEA3879576, study PRJEB24766) | human gut metagenome | biome: human-associated habitat; feature: feces | place: USA | collected 1985/1987
CCGGCATTCGCAACGAACTCGGCGTCGGCTACAGGCTTGACGGCTGAAACCGGGTTTTCTTCCGGTTTTTCGCGTTTTTCGAAATATATCTGTTTGGAACGCTCTTTTCCTATTGACAAAAAGGGTGAAAAAAAGATATACTGAACTATGAAGATAGAGGCGCAGAAGTCGAGGTAAGCTTTCGCAAAACGGGCGGTTCCGGCGAAAGGCTGAATGCGGCTCTTGCCGAAAGTGCGGCGGGGAATCCGCTTCCCCCGTGCTTGGGCGCAGCAGCTCAGTGCGCTGCGACTGTCATCGCGGGTCGTTTTCGGCTTGGGTACTGATGATGCGCTATTCACGCGGGTTTTTCTGCGTTGATGGTGCTTTTTTTGTTTTTTGCCCGAAAAGCCCGTTTTTTGCAAAAATTATACCACGGAGGAACATAAAATGGAACAAAAAATCACATCCACCATTCGCCTTCGCATGAGCTCTCAGGATGCTCATTACGGCGGAAATCTTGTTGACGGCGCACACATGCTTGCCCTTTTCGGCGACGTTGCAACCGAACTTCTCATCAAGTGCGACGGCGATGAAGGCCTGTTCAAAGCATATGACATGGTCGAATTCATAGCACCCGTCTATGCCGGCGACTATATCGAAGCATACGGCGAAATCACCCATATCGGCAACAGCTCCCGCAAGATGAGCTTTGAAGCACGCAAGGTTATTGTTCCGCGCACCGATATTAACGACTCCGCATGCGATTTCCTTGAGGAACCCATCGTTGTTTGCAGAGCAACGGGAACCTGCGTGGTGCCCATAGACAAACAGCGCAAATAAATTGCACTGTTTGTCATTGGCAGAAAGTCTTTGCCTTTCTGCAATGCGGTAAAACAGACAAACAGCGCAAATAAACTGCACTGTTTGTAATCTATACTTGTCTGCATTAGTTTACAGGAGGTACACAAATGGCATGTTTTCTTGTTCCGGTTGCCGAGGCAATCGTTACAACAATTGTTGAAAAAGCTCTGAAATCCACCGAGAAGAAAGCTGTCGTCAAGCTTAATTCTGCCGACGGCACAGCTTTGGAAGTATCAAAAACCCCGTTTTCTGCCAAGCTTGGTTGGCTCAACAAGCTGCTTTGGGGCGGCTCCGCTCTCTTAGCTTTCGAGCACGTTTGGCACGGAGAAATCGTTCCGTTTTTTCCTTTTCTGACAGCTGTTAAAAGCGGTGAAACCGGAGAAATGCTTGCGGAAATGGGCAGTGCCGGCGTAATGATGGCCGTTATTGTTACCGCCGTTTGGGTCGGAATGCTCGCAGTCTCCCGTTTTGCGGAAAAGAAATCGCTCAAATCGCCCGCGGACTTGCTCGGAGGAACGCAAAGATGACGCTGCTTACAACGGTATTTGCTGCAATTGCCTCCACAATTGTCTGGTACAAAAAAGCACCTGAAAACGAGATGAAAGTCGGCATTCTCTGCTGGATGTATTGGGGAGCATCGCTTATGTGGCTTGTAGATGCAATATTTGAGTATATTGAAATCGGAGCCGGTCTTTTTACCCCCGCCCCGGTCGATATGCTCAACGATCTTTTTCTCGGGCTTTCCGTTGTTGCGCTGGGTCTTGTCATATGGCTTGTTGTATTGCTTATAAAGGATCCAAAAGGTGTTGTAAGATCGGCGTTGTTCGGAAAAAAATAATCTTCCGCAAGGGAACGCAAATTTATATTTTTGTGTCCCCTGTGTAAAAATCAAAACAAAAAGCAAACGCCGAGGCGGAATTGCAAACGAGCAGCGAAACGGAACTGCCGGTTGCCGATTTTCGATTCCCGTTTTTTCCACGGTTCGTTTGCCGCAGAATAAAATAATTTGAAAGGAACTATCGGAATCCATGGAAAAACTCATCATCACCGCCTGCATCTGCGGCGCGGAAGTCACCAAGGAACACAATCCCGCCGTGCCTTACACGGTTGAAGAGATTGCGAACGAAGCCTATTCCGCATACAAAGCGGGCGCAAGCATCATTCACCTGCATGTCCGCTATGATGACGGCACACCCACCCAGGATAAGGCACGCTTCAAAGAATGCATGGATGCCATCTATGCAAAATGTCCCGATGTTATCATTCAGCCCTCCACCGGCGGTGCAGTCGGCATGAGCGATGACGAAAGGCTCCAGCCCATCGAGCTTATGCCCGAAATGGCAACCCTCGACTGCGGCACCTGCAATTTCGGCGGGGACGACATCTTTGTTAACACCGAAAACACCATCAAGTATTTCGGCGAACGCATGATCGAACGCAATATCAAACCCGAAGTCGAAGTTTTCGACAAGGGCATGATCGATATGGCGATTCGTCTCAACAAGAAAGGCTTTATCAAGAGCCCCATGCATTTTGACTTTGTTATGGGCGTCAACGGCGGCATCAGCGGCACGCCGCGCGACCTTGTATTCATGGCAGGCAGCATTCCCCAGGGTTCAACCTTCACGGTTGCGGGCGTCGGCAGAACCGAATTCCCGATGATCACCCTCGGCATTCTTCTCGGCGGCCATGTCCGCGTCGGCTTTGAAGACAACGTCTACCTTGAAAAGGGCGTTCTTGCAAAGAGCAACGGCGAGCTTGTTGAAAAAGCAGTCCGCATTGCAAAGGAACTCGGCAGGGAGATCGCAACCCCCGCCGAAGCACGCGAGATCCTCGGCCTTGCGCCCCGCGCATGACCGATAATCCGCCATAAACCTAAATTTTATTCGGAGGAAACCAAAATGGAACTTAAAGGCAACAAATACGGCACTCACAGAGTTATCGAACCCAAGGGCGTTCTCACTCAGGCAGCATGGAAAATCGACAACGACATGACCAAGCACTACTCCAACGAGATCATCTGCGATGTTATCTCCCTTAACATCGACTCCGCTTCCTTCACTCAGATTGAAGAAGCATGCGGCGGCGACGAGCAGAAGATCGGCGAAATGATCATGGGCATCGTTGCAGAGCGCGGCAAGCAGCAGAACCCCGTTACCGGTTCCGGCGGCATGTTCATCGGCAAAGTTGCATACATCGGCGAAGATCTTAAGGATCGCGACCTTAAAGTCGGCGACAAGATCGCTTCCCTCGTTTCCCTCTCCCTCACTCCGCTCAAAATCGAAAAGATCCTTGCTATCCACAAGGATATTGACCGCGTTGACATTATCGGTCAGGCTGTTCTTTTCGAAAGCGGCATCTACGCAAAGCTGCCCGATGACATGAGCGAACCTCTCGCACTTGCAGCTCTCGACGTTGCAGGCGCACCCGCACAGGCCCGCAAGCTCCCCAAGGAAGGCGACAGCGTTCTTATCCTCGGCGCAAACGGCAAGAGCGGCGTTCTCTGCGGCTACGAAGCAATGAAGAAGGTAGGCCCCAAGGGCAATGTTGTCGGCGTTGTCCGCAACCCCGCTCAGGTTCCCGCCCTTATGGAACTCGGCGTTTACAACAAGGTTATCGTTGCAAGCGCAACCGAACCCATTGCAGTGCTTGATGCCGCACTGGCTGCAAACGACGGCAAGGAATACGACATCTCCATCTGCTGCGTCAACATCGAAAACTGCGAAATGAGCGCGATCCTCCCCGTTCGCGACGACGGCATCGTTTACTTCTTCTCCATGGCAACCAGCTTCACAAAGGCTGCACTCGGCGCAGAGGGCATCGGCAAGGACGTTACCATGATCATCGGCAACGGCTACACCAAGGATCATGCCGAAATCACCCTCAACGTTCTCCGCGAGAACGAGAAGCTTCGCAAGCTCTTTGACGAGAAGTACTGCTGATAACCGTCTGTTTATCGACACGTCAACCGAATAAGGGGCTTATAAATTCGTTTTTTTGCGAATAAGCCTTTTCCGGGCTGCTCTCCGCGCTGCGCAGATTTGCGGCAGGGGGACAGCCCGTATAAAACACCGTTTATCGATATTATTTTTATCGATAACTTTCGGGCAGATTGTTTTTTATCGTCCGAAATCCGGTTCACACCCCGGAATACCCGCAACGACAGCCGAAAGGCAAGGAGGCAAAAATGAATAAAAGCAGGCAATACGGTCTGTTCACCGATGTTCCCGATGAGCTTTGGAACGATTGGCATTGGCAGGTTGCAAATCGCATCGAAACTCTTGAAGATCTCAAAAAATACATCTCCCTGACTCCCGAGGAAGAAGAGGGCGTTGCGAAATGCCTCGGCACGCTCCGCATGGCGATCACTCCCTATTATCTCTCCCTCATCAACCCGAACGATCCCTATGATCCCGTTCGTCGTCAGTGCATTCCTTCCGCGGCAGAGCTTTATCAGGCTCCCGAGGACCAGCTTGACCCCCTTCATGAGGACACGGATTCCCCCGTGCCCGGTTTGACTCATCGTTATCCGGACAGGGTTCTGTTCCTTATCACCGACCAGTGCTCCATGTACTGCCGTCACTGCACCCGCCGCAGGTTTGCGGGGCAGCATGATACCGCCGTTCCCGATTGCCAAATCGAGAAATGTCTCGACTATATCCGCAATCATACCGAAGTTCGCGATGTTCTTCTTTCCGGCGGCGACGCACTCATGCAGAGCGACGAAAAGCTTGAATACATCATCAGCGAGCTGCGCAAGATGCCACATGTTGAAATCGTCCGCCTCGGCAGCAGAACCCCTGTTGTCATGCCGCAGAGGATCACCCCGGAGCTTTGCGCAATGCTCAAAAAGTACCATCCCGTTTGGCTGAACACGCATTTCAACCATCCCAACGAAATCACCGAAGAGAGCAAGCGCGCATGTGAGATGCTTGCAGACGCAGGCATTCCCCTCGGCAACCAGAGTGTTCTGCTTGCAGGCGTCAACGACTGCGTACATGTGATGAAAAAGCTTGTTCAGGATCTCGTTCGCATCCGCGTTCGTCCTTACTACATCTATGTTTGCGATCTTTCCATGGGTCTGACCCATTTCCGCACCCCCGTAAGCAAGGGTATCGAAATCATCGAGGGTCTGCGCGGCCACACCAGCGGCTACTGCATCCCCACCTTTGTTGTTGACGCACCCGGCGGCGGCGGCAAAACCCCCGTTATGCCCAACTACGTCATCAGTCAGACTCCCAGAAAGACGATCCTCAGGAATTTCGAGGGCGTTATCACGACCTATACCGAGCCGGAGCATTACGAAAACGTATGTCATTGTGAAGTTTGCCGCAAGGCACGCGGCGAACAGCCCGACCTTATCGGCGTTGCAGGCCTTGAACAGGGCAGGCGCGACGGCAAAATCTCCCTTGAACCCTCCGATCTTGAAAGGCTCAAGAGGGGGCATCACGAATAATCGGCATTTAATTGCTCCGCAGAAAGCTGCTTAAGCAATTGCAGGTTAACCACTCGGTGTGTTCTGTTTCGCATGAACGCGCCGCACACCGCCCGCCGGGCGCAGGGATCATGTCCCGGCGGGTGACTTTAAAAGGATTATGGAAAAGTGTCAGGAGGATAAGCACTCAATGGAATCAAAACTTAACCTCAATCGAAATCTTGTTGATAAAGCCCGCGAATCTGCCCGCCGCATTGCGGAGGATACTCAGAACTTTATCGACCTTCACACGACGGTAACGGTGGAACGCGCCGTTTGCCGCCTTCTCGGCATCGACGGTATAAACGCACTTGAAGTTCCGCTGCCCAACGTTGTTGTCGATCACCTTTTCGACAAGGGTCTGCTCCCGGGCGGCGCAGCCTACTATATCGGCAACGCAATGGCCGAAACCGGCATGAATCCGCAGCAAATTGCGGAGAGCATCGACCGCGGCGAGCTTGATCTTTCCGCCGTTGCTCCCCACAGCATTGAAGAGATTCGCGCCGCCGTCATGCCCGTTGCGGAAGCCACGGCGGAACGCATTCGCACAAACGTTGCAAAGCGCAATGATTATCTCAACAGCTTCGGCGACAAAACCGACCCGTACCTCTATGTTATCGTTGCAACCGGCAACATCTATGAGGATATCGTGCAGGCAAAGGCTGCCGCAAAACAGGGTGCGGACATTATCGCCGTTATCCGCACCACCGGTCAGAGCCTGCTCGACTATGTTCCCTACGGCGCAACCACCGAGGGTTTCGGCGGAACCTACGCAACTCAGGAAAACTTCCGCCTTATGCGTGCTGCGCTTGACGAAGTCGGCGAACAGGAACATCGCTACATCCGTCTGTGCAACTACTGCTCCGGTCTCTGTATGCCCGAAATCGCCGCCATGGGCGCGTTGGAACGCCTTGACGTAATGCTTAACGATGCTCTTTACGGTATCCTCTTCCGCGATATCAACATGCAGCGCACGATCGTTGACCAGTATTTCAGCCGCGTTATCAACAGCTTTGCCGGCGTTATCATCAACACCGGCGAGGACAACTACCTTACCACAGCCGATGCGGTCGAAGAGGCGCACACCGTGCTTGCTTCCCAGTTCCTCAACGAGCAATTCGCACTCAAAGCCGGGCTTCCCGAAGAGCAGATGGGTCTCGGGCACGCATTCGAAATATCTCCCGATGTTGAAAACGGCTTCCTTTACGAGCTTGCGCAGGCGCAGATGGCAAGGGAGATCTTCCCCAATGCACCGCTTAAATACATGCCCCCCACCAAGTTCATGACGGGCAATATTTTCCGCGGGCATGTTCAGGACGCGCTCTTCAACATGGTCACGATCCTCACCGGACAGAAGCTCCACCTTCTCGGTATGCTCACCGAAGCTATCCACACTCCGTTCATGAGCGACCGTGCACTCTCCATAGAGAACGCGCAGTACATCTTCCGCACCATGCACGAGCTCGGCAGTGAACTGACCTATAAAGAAGGCGGCATCATGCAGACCCGTGCAAACGAAGTTCTTCGGAAAGCAACCGATCTGCTCGGTGAAATTGAGCAGACAGGCTTGTTTGCAACGCTTGAAAAGGGCGTGTTTGCGGACATTAAGCGTCCTCGCGACGGCGGCAAAGGTCTTGCCGGCGTTGTTACCAAGGATGATTGCTATTTCAACCCCTTTGTTGAGCTGATGCATAAAAAAGGAGGCAACGAATAATGAGCGGCGGACTTTATAACACCCACAAGGCTGATTTTGACACAACTCTCGACCTTACACGGCTCAAGGCATACGGCGACACCATGAACGACGGCAAGGTTCAGTTCAGCTTCACCCTTCCCGTTAAGAACGATGAAAAGGGCATGGAAGCTGCACGCCAGCTCGTCCGCAAAATGGGCGTTGAAGAACCCAACGTTGCGCTTGCAAAGTCTTTGGACAAGGAGTTCACATTCTATGTTGTTTACGGCAGCGTTGTGCATACCGTTGACTATGAAAACATCCATGTGCAGACCGTTGAAGAGGAAACCATGAGCATGGCAGAAACCGACGAATATATTCGCGAGCATTTCGGCAGGAAGATCGTCATGATCGGCGCTTCCACCGGCACCGATGCGCACACCGTCGGAATCGATGCAATCATGAACCGCAAGGGCTTTGCAGGCCATTACGGACTTGAACGCTACGACATGATCGAAGCTATCAACATGGGTGCACAGGTTCCCAACGAGGAATTCATCAAAAAGGCGGTTGAAGTCAACGCCGATGTTCTTCTTGTTTCCCAAACCGTTACCCAGAAGGATATACACATTCAGAACCTTACCGAGCTTATCGAGCTGCTTGAAGCGGAAGGCCTGCGCGACAGGTTCATCGTCTGCTGCGGCGGCGCACGCATCACCCACGAGCTTGCAAAGGAACTCGGTTTTGATGCAGGGTTCGGCGCAAGCAAATATGCCGATGATGTTGCAACTTTTGCCGTCACCGAAATGGTTAAGCGCGGAATGAAGTAATCTGTTTTTCGATGCCGTTTAAACACGGTTTCGTTTTAAACAGCACACGGGACTGCTCCGAAAGGGGCGGTTCCGTTTTTGTTTTTCTTTCCTTTATGCAGTTGCCGGCGGGCAGCGGTTGGATCCGATATTAAAAATATACTTGCATTTTTGCGCAAAAGCCTTAAAATTTACTTCACCGAAACATTTTGAAAAAAACTGCGGCACAAACGAATCCGCTGCCGAATAAAGAAAGGATGCACCGAAACCATGGACGAACTGCTTGAACAACTCATTGACCAATGCCGCTCCTACGCTTCCGAGGGCAGATTGGCAAGCTATATTCCGGAGCTTACAAAAGCCGACCCGAACGCACTGGGGGTGTACCTTATCGGCAGCGATGGCAAACATTACTGTGCGGGTGATTACACCAAAAAATTTACGATTCAAAGCGTTGTGAAGCCGATTCTGCTTTTGCTTGCGTTAATGGACAACGGCATTGAACAGGTTCGCTCACGCATCGGCGTTGAAGCAACGGGCAAGCCCTTCGATGCAATAAATGTTTCGGCGCAGTCCCTTTTGAGCGAGCATCTGAATCCAATGGTCAACATGGGTGCGATCGCCCTCTGTCCGATGATACGCGGAAATGACTACAACGAACGTTTTGAGCGTCTTCTTGACCTGACGCGCCGCCTTGCGGACAATCCCGATATCGCACTTAACGAAAGCGTCTATCTTTCCGAAAAGCGGACGGGCAACAAAAACCGTGCGCTTGCATACATGCTCAAATCCCAAGGTATGATAGCCGATGACGTTGAAGATGTTCTTGATTGTTATTTCAAGGCCTGCTCAATCTCTGTCGACTGCCGCGACCTTGCAAAAATCGGCTGGGTGCTTGCCTCCCACGGAAAGCCCCTCAAGCGGCTGTTTCCGTATGAATATGCACGCTATGTGAATGCGGTGCTCATGACCTGCGGCATGTATGACGGTTCCGGCGAGTTTGCCGTGCGCGTCGGCGTTCCTGCCAAAAGCGGCGTCGGCGGCGGAATAATGGCGGTTGTGCCGACAAGAATGGGCATCGGGATTTTTTCTCCCGCACTGGATGAAAAAGGCAACGGTTATGCCGGAATAATGCTGCTTCAAAAGCTTTCGGAGCAATTGTTCCTGAGCATCTTCTGATTTTCCCCCGTTTTTTGACACGACTCCAAAATAAATCTTTGATTTGATTTTTAAATCGGGCAATGTTCGACATTTGCCGAAAAAGCGGAACACGGAGGTTTCTCCCCCTGTTCCGCTTTTGTTTTTTAAGCGCATATTATTCAAAAATTCGCTTCACCTTCGGAAACAGCGGTTCAAACACAAAGAACCTGTCAAGAACTTTTCCGAAAAGCCCGATAAGCGCGCCGTTGACGGCCGTCATGATTATCGTTCCGACGCCTATGCCGCGGAATCTGCCGAAAAAAGCAAGCGTCAGCACGCACGCGGCTGCAAGGCAGCAAAAATCAAAACATGTTTTGAATTTCGGCAGCGCAATGTTGAACCTGCGGCTCAGCATTTTAACAAAAAAATCATACACCTGCGGATAAAGGTAGACTTTGTAGAACAAAGCGATCGAAAATGAGCAGAGCAGCACGCCGCCCGCAAACAGAAGCAGGCGCACAGGCAGAGCAAAACTTCCCGGTGCTGTCACTGCGGGATTGAATGCCGGCACAACGCTGCGCCATGCGTCAAGCACAAAGCCGTAGATTATGCACGTCACGAACGAAAACAGGTACACCGGCTTTACGCGGCGCATCAAAATGCAGAAAACCGCAAACAGCAGTGCCTGAATAATGTATTCCGCCCTTCCGAAAGTCAGGAACGGAAATTTAAGGCTGAGGATATACGCCGGAGCAACGATCATCGAAACGCCGAAATCCGCCGCCGCCGTCATTGCAACGGCAAGTGAAAGCATCACAAGTGCGGCAAGGTAGACCGGCTCCTCATAAAGCCGTATTCTCCCCGCCGCCGGTTCAGAACTTTTTTCAGTTGAATTTTTCAAAAAAATACCTCCGCATCCGCCTGCATGTGCAAACGCCGCGCCCGTCGGCATTTGCCGAAAGGTATTATAAGAATATCGGCGGAAATTGTCAATCGGAAAACGGCATTAAACCGCCTGTGCGCTGCCGTCAGTTCTCCAAGCTCCGCATGAGCCCGGGCAATGCCTTCTCGAATTTGACCCCGTATTTGTGCCCGCTGTCCCCGACGGTTGCTTTTATTGATGCAACCGTGAAATCAACCGCAAGCTTCATTGCCGCCGCAATGTCTTTGCCGAGAACAAGTGCACCGAACAGAACGGCCGCAAAAACATCGCCCGTTCCGTGGAACGAATCTGGAATGTTCTCCGAATAATATGAGCGGAATTCGCCGTCAACACTGTCATATGCCATGACGCCCTGATGCGCGCTGTCCAAAGAAACGCCCGTGATCAGCGCACGGCGCGGCCCGAGAGCGCAGAGTCCGCGCAGCATTCCGCGAATGTATTCCTCATCGTATCCGCTCTGTTTGTATTCCGTGTTTAGCAGCATCGATGCTTCCGTTATGTTCGGCACAACTATATCAGCCTCACGGCAAAGCTCACGCATCGAGTCAACAAATGCGCTGTCGAATCCGCTGTAAAGCACGCCGTTATCTGCCATTGCGGGATCTATAAAGACCAATGCCCCTTCACGACGGTTTTGCGCGATAAAGTCCGAAACAACATCAACCTGATGACAGCTGCCCAGATAGCCCGTGTAGATTCCGTCAAAGGTGATTCCGCAGGTTTTCCAATGGTCGGAGATTTTCTGAATGTCCTCCGTGAGATCGCGGAAAGTGTAGCCTGTAAACCCGCCGGTATGTGTTGACAATACCGCCGTCGGAATGATCGAGCAGCTTATCCCCATTGCCGAAATGACCGGCAAAGCGACCGTAAGCGAACATTTGCCGAAACATGAAATATCTTGCAGAGTAACAACTTTTTTATCCATAATGCATACCTCCTGAGTATGCACCAATCGTACTCCCGCGGCCGCATTCTGTCAATCGTCAAAATGTTGTCACATTGTGTTTAGATTTATTTCATGTTATTTTTCTTTACATATCGAAAGGGATTCTTGCTCCGCGCCCTGCCCGAAAAAGTGCCGTTTGAAGCGTGTTTTCCACAAAAACCGCACAAGCTTCGGTTTGTGTTTTGTAAAGATAAATTACTCGGAGAAATTCTTAAAATTTCCCCGCTTCCGACAGTGCCGTTGCCATGATTCCGACATTATCGTTATAAATCCTTCCGAATTGGCTGAGCGGCAGGGGATTCGTGCCGCGTCCGGCTTCAACAGTGTATCCCGGGCGATTATAAAACAGGATGAACCAATCCTTGTACCCGGCAAAGCCGCTCTCCGTCGGCACTTCGTCCAGTTTATAGCCGCTGACGGCAGCAAGCGCACGCCCGATATCATAGCCGTTCGGCGGTTCAATATCAAGGTATTTCCAATAAATTACCTCACCCTGCGTATGATAGGCAAGGATAAGCCGAAACTCATGATCGGCGGTGAAATCAAACACGGCGCGGCTCTCCGGCGCGGAAAGAGGCTCAGTGCCGACAAAATCGCGCGGTGCGGGCGAAACCCAGCCTTGAGCATATTTCGTTTCTTTTGCCGTATCCCAGCCCGCCGGGTAGTTAAGGTTCAGATCCGTACCTTCAATATTCGCCTTCCACCCGCTCGGGAAAGGCACCGCAGGGTATTGCCGCGCAATGCGCTTCACGGACTGCCAAAGCGGCGTTGTTTCATCCAATGCACCGTTAACAAGATCCACGCCGTCCGGATTGACAAGCGGGGCGATGAAAAGCCGCGTTTTTGCAAAAAGTTCACGCGCATCCCTTCCGAAAATGCTGCTCCCGTTGATATATGCTTTCAGATAGTTTTCTGCAAATTTCAGCACAAGCGGAGTTGTTATCCACTCGTTCGCATGGTGTGACGCATTGAAAAACGCCTCAGCCGAGCCCGCACCGATTGAAACTGCGCGAAGCGGCCTGCCCATGACGGATTTCCCGTATGTTTCCGTTCCGATAAAAGGATAGCGCAGCTTCAACCCTTCAAGCACAAGTTCATTCAGCTTGGAGGTCCACCGAACATCGGACGGCACAAGGTCAAAGCCGTACGGAATATAAATTTCCGTTCCCGGAACCAGTTTCTCCGGATTCAATGCGGGATTCGCCGCCGCAATTGCGGCAATCGTTGTTCCGTAATGCTTTGCAAGGCGGTAAAAAGTGTCTCCGCTGCGAATTTTTGTTGCAAACCCGCCGAGAAGGAAGGGGAGCAGAGCCTTTTTCGTGTCCCTGCCGACAATGCCGTCCGCCGCAAGCCCGAATGCAGCCTGAAACCTGCGCACCGCGTTCTGCGTGTCCGCACCGAAAATGCCGTCAATTCCGTACGGTGAATTATAATATCCGCTGCGCGTGAGCGCAAGCTGCAAAAGCTCAACATCCGTGCCTCGACTGCCGTATTTCAAATTATCCATTCGCTTTTTGTCCTTTCAAGCTGCGTATTTCGGAATGCGCGAAGCAGTTGACAGAATGCCCCGCGCATATCCGCTGCCGCTGCTTAATTGTATGCGCGAAAGGAAGAAGTATGAATGCAAGGGCGGGCTGCGGTGACAGCTCCTCTTCAATGCGATTCCGTCTGTTAATTAAAAAGGAGGAATGCGAAACAATTCCGCATTCCCGACCCGTGATTCAAGTATTTGATTATTTATCCGTTCCGATCAGGAACTCCGTGATTCCGTTCAGCCAATCGCCCTCATATATCTCGATAAGCCCTGCATCGGAAGCGGCGGCAAGTTTGGGATTGATGGGCAGGCGTGCGGCGGCGGGGATATTGAACCTGTGCGCCGTTTCGTCAATATGACTTCTGCCGAAAATCTCGCTGCGTTCACCGCAATGCGGGCACTCGTAATAGGACATGTTTTCAACGATGCCGAGCACGGGAATATTCATCATGCGCGCCATGTTCACGGCCTTTTCAACTATCATGGAAACGAGATCCTGCGGAGAGGTAACAACAACGATGCCTGCAATCGGCAGGGACTGGAACACCGTCAGGGGAACATCGCCCGTTCCCGGAGGCATGTCAACAAACATGAAATCAACGTCACGCCAGATGACATCCGTGTAGAACTGTTTGACCGTTCCCGCAATAACCGGGCCGCGCCAAACCACGGGGTCGGTATCGTTTTCCAGCAGGAGGTTGATGCTCATAACATCAATGCCCGTTTTGCTTTTGCAGGGGAGAATGCCGTCCTCGTTTCCGAGAGCCTTTTCATGTATGCCGAAAAGCTTGGGGATGGAGGGGCCGGTAATATCCGCATCAAGAATCGCGCTGTGCTTTCCCGCACGGTTCATGTTTACCGCAAGCAGGGAAGTGACGAGGGATTTGCCGACGCCGCCCTTGCCGCTGACAACGGCAATGACCTTTTTGATATTGCTCAGCGGATGTGCATTCACTTTAAAATCCTGCTGCTTTTGCGCACTGCTGCGGGAAGCGCAATCCACCCCGCAGGTTTCGCAATTGTGGGTACACTGTTCGCTCATTAATTGACCTTTCTCCCGCCCGCGAAGGAGCAGCCGCAGAGCGGGAATCGAATTATCTTTGCTCATCGCTATTATAACCCGAAATGCGGCTCAATACAAGGGGAACACGTGCGATATACATTCTTATTCGTCTTTTTTCATCAATCCGCAAAGCGCATCAAGGAAACAGTCCGTACGCTCCTTGTTGAGCGAATAATACACTCTGCGGCCGATATCCGCGCTTTTAACAAGGTTTGCGCCGAGCAGAACGCTTAGGTGCTGCGAAACGGTGCAGGGTGCAAGCCCGAGATACTTTGCAAGTTCGCCCACATATGCCGAACCTTCAAGCAGCCGCAGAACGATTTTGAAGCGATTCTGTTCGCCCAAGATATCCATTATCCGTGCAACTTCGGAAACCGAGTTTTCCGCGCTTTCCGAATTGCGGCGGAAAGTGCCGAAAAGCGTGCCGATAATCGCAATCAGCCGCGAGCTGCCCGCCTCCGGTGCATCCGTGCCTATGTATGCATTTGCAAACCCGATAACGGAGGGACAGATCAGGCACTCGTCAATCGGGGAAGCATCATATTTCATTTCACTGAGCAAAAGAGCCTTGTCGTTGCCGCCGGTCGGGAAAAACTCCGCAAAATCACCGATAAGCGGCTGCCAGAGTTCGCGCTGACGCTCAAATTCGTCCGCAACGGGGCAAAGCACTTCCCGCAGCATTTGAGCATACCTTTGCGGGTCAAGCGCAGCATCTATGAGTGCGTTTTTTGTTTTTTGCGGAAGCGCGCTTCCGTTCACTGCGCGAAACACCTCTGCCGCATCAACCTTTTCGCCGTCCGCAAATGCCTTTTCCTGCATCTGCCCGGCAACGGCGCGGAAAATCAGACCGGGGACTTCATCAAGACTGTTTTCAATGCTTTCGAAAACCTTTTCGCGGTCGCTTTCAAGAAAAACCGTCATGCTCTGTGTGAAAAACCCTGCTATGGTTTCCGACTGGTGCATATCCCGTGCTCTGCCGCGCGGAGTGAACATGCTGAACAAAGCTGTAATTTTTTCCGGCTCCGCAGTCACGGACGCGGCAAGCCGCCGGTACAGCTCCGACAGTATCCTGCATCTTTTGCCGTACTCCTCCGCTTTTGATATGTGTTTTATATACATCGCTTCAAAGAATTCTTCAATTGAAAAATCATTCGCAATGCCGGTTAAAAAGCTGAACGCCTCATACAGCGGCAGCGGCTCATGTGTTATCATTTTTACCTCCGTTTGCAATTTTCGGTTTAATAATATCACAACTTTTGCAAAAAAGCTATTGACACGGACGCCGTTTTAAGTTATATTTTATTTACGGCAACGAATCAACATGTTTATACATGCAAACATGTTATTCACCCGGCAAGCCTCAAGACCCCCCAATCCGACCGGGATGCCGCAGCAACAAATCCCGCCGCGGTTCGGCAAACAAGAGTCCGCCTGCGGCGGGAGGATCCCGCCCACGCCCGTATGCGCCGGTGCAGAATGCCGTAATTGCGGGCAAGAAAATATATTTTTGGAGGAAAAAGATGAAAAAATCGAAGTTTAAGCTCTTTGCCGCCCTTCTGCTTGCTGCGGCAATGACTGTGCTGTCCCTGTCCGGTGCTGCACCCGTGCTTGCGGATGAAACGGCTGCAATTCTTGCGAATGCCGCAAAATCTCCCGCCGTGCATACCGCACCCGAGGGTTATGACCAAAACGACTTTAACAAGGTTCGCACATTCCTTGAACAGACCGATTCAAACGGCATTCGCAACGGCGAAAAGCTCAATCCCGACGGTTACGATCCTGACGACCCCGAAAGTTGGGGCGCACTGTTCGTTGATGAATGGGGCTTTGAGCACGAAGCGTATTTCGATTGGGAAGAAGTGGACGGAATCAACCGCATGTTTGCGATCAACCTCACCTATATAAGGGATTTTGCAGGTCCCTTTGACATGAGCGGGCTTGACGCGCTTTCAACCCTTGATGTTGACGGCGGCAATTTCACCACGGCGGATCTTTCCAATTGCTATGAAATGACTCATTGCTACTTTGCAAACAGCACTTTAAGTTCCGTTAATTTTTTCAACTGCGCAAACGTTACGGAACTGTATCTTCAAGATAACGAGCTTACCGAAGTGCTGAATCTCGGCGACTGCACCTCCCTCCTCTTCCTTGATATACTCATGAACAACGACCTTGAGGAAATTGATCTGAGCGGGTGTGAAAGGATTATTGAACACCTTGACTTTTCGCAAACAAAAATCAGCGACATAAACGAAACCGAAATGTTCGCCCTTTGCGAATTCGGCTGCGAAAGCTCAGGCATTACGGAGCTCGATCTGCGCAACTGCAATTATCTGAACTATGTAAACTGCAATTTCTGCGATATGGACTTCCTTTATCTGCCTGAGCTGCCGAACAATCTTGCGGTCAACTGCATGGAGACCGGGCTTACGGAGCTGAACTATGAGAATTGCGGCGGAATCTATGATCTTTCCATCTCCGGCAACCCCGGATTGACCGGCAAGCTCAACCTTGCGTCAAATCCCCACCTTATGAACGTTTCCGCCGATAACTGCGGCTTTACCGAAATTGATGCGGCCGGCTGCGAAGCATTGGAAGGGCTGGATATTTCCGGCAACAATATTTCCGGCGTTCTCGATCTTTCGGACTGCAAACAGTTGCTTCAGCTTTACACGACAGGCAACAAATTTACCGAAATTCGCTGGCACCACAACAGCGAGTGGTACGGACAGTTCAATATTGACCTTGAAGCACAGCCCGGCGGTTATGTGAACTGCTCCATGCGGCTTGAGAATGATTTCGCCGTGAATTATTTTGAGGCGAACGAAAAACCCGGCTTCCGTTTCAACGGCTGGTACAGCAACGGCAGTCTCGTTTCCGAAACGCCCGAATATAGTTATGATATGTTCGTTTCCTATGAACTGACCGCCGGGTTTGAACCGTTGTTCTATGATGTGAACGGTGACGGACTTGCGAACACCGAGGACGCCATTCATATTGCGCGTCACGCGTTGCAGCTTGAAACCATTCCCGCCGAATATCTTCCGAATGCCGATCTTGACGGCGACGGAAGAATTACCATTGCGGATGCGATCATCGCCCTCAGGCTCACGCTCGGCATTGCATAAGCTCAGTTTATGAGCGTTGCATTGCATAAGCTCAGTTTGTGAGCATTGCATTGCATAAGCGTTATATATAAGCGCAATCGATAACTTACGGGATGAACGGTGCGGACAAAATCCGTGCCGTTCATTTTATTTGCTTGCTTTTATCCCGGATTTATGATAGCATTTTCCGCAAGGCGTACTGTCAGCAGGTCTGCATTATGCCGAACTAAAAATCAATTACGGAAATGTATTTATGGAAATAAACACTGAATTGAACCCCACGCCGCATTCCGAGCGGAATCACGGCATTGAGCTTCTGCGGATTTTTGCAATGCTGCTTGCGGCGGTGCTGCATATTTTAAAAAAAGGCGGTGTTATCACTGCCTCCGAAGGGAACCTTGCTGCATATTCAACAGTTTGGCTGCTGGAAGCCGCCGCATACTGCGCCGTGAATTGTTATGCGCTCATCAGCGGCTATGTCGGTTATTCGGACAGGCCGAAGCCTCTGCGTCTTGCCCGCTGCATTGAACTTTGGCTTCAGGTTGTTTTTTATTCGGTGATAATTACAACGGTTTATTGCATCGCGGGCGTCGGTTCCGTCGGCGTTTCGGATTTTGCGGACGCATTTCTGCCCGTGACTTCAAAACAGTATTGGTATTTCACGGCATATATCGGCATGTTTTTCTTCATTCCGCTGCTGAATGCGCTTGTTCGCAGGCTGAATCGCCGCGCACTTGTTTCGCTCTGCATTATGCTTATTGCGGTTTTCAGTTTGTATGATACATTTGCTTCCTTTTGGAAAAAAGATCCCCTTGCGCTTGTCGGGGGGCACTCCCCGCTTTGGCTCGGTGTGCTTTATATCTTCGGTGCGGCAATGAAGAAACTTCGCGTTCCCGAAAGCATGTCGTCAAAAAAAGCTCTTTTGATTTACGCCTCTGCTGCCGTGTTCACCGCACTTTTTAAAATCACAGGCGACAGGCTGCTCCGCTTTGTTCCGGGAAGTCTTTTCGTGCGGGACACCTCCCCGACGGTGCTGCTCTGCGCCGCTGCGCTGTTAGTCGCTTTTGCCCGTTTTAAGCCCGGCCGCAAGCTCACCGAATTTGCCGTTTTGTTTGCACCCGCCGCATTCGGCGTTTACCTGCTGCATGTTTCGCCGCTTGTGTTCGAACACGTTATCGGCAATCGTTTTGCTTTTATCGGGCGGCTTCCGTTCCCGCTTATCCCGTTCGCCGTGCTTGCCTCGGCAGGAGTTATCTTGGCTGTCGGACTTGCGGCGGACAAAGTGCGCATATTGCTGTTCAAAGCCTTGGGTGTTCCGAAGCTGTGCCGAAAAGCCGAAAACTCCATACGCAGGCTGTGGATGCATGTTGTTGATGCTGCTGCAAACAGGGAATAATCAAACAGCGGCCTGATTGACTTTGTGCACGGGCAAAATATGATTTCTGCATTTTTGCTCACTCGATATGTACCGTTATGTTGACTATAACAGCAAGCGGCTGCCCGCAACGGGCAGCCGCTTGCCTTATCAGGGAAAAATTACCTGCGCTAAACAGGCAAACTACCTGAGATTATTCAATAACGCTGGAAACAACGCCGGAAGCAACGGTCCTGCCGCCTTCACGGATAGCGAAGCGAAGACCTGCATCCATTGCGATGGGAGTGATGAGTTCGATTTCCATGCGAATGTTGTCGCCGGGCATAACCATTTCAACACCCTCGGGGAGCTTGATAACACCGGTAACATCGGTGGTCCTGAAATAGAACTGGGGACGATAGCCGGAGAAGAAGGGGGTATGACGGCCGCCTTCTTCCTTGGTCAGAACGTAAACCTCGGAATTGAAGTGAGTGTGGGGGTGGATGGAACCGGGCTTTGCCAGAACCTGACCACGCTCAACCTCGGACCTCTGGATACCGCGGAGAAGAGCACCGATGTTGTCGCCTGCGATCGCCTGATCGAGGAGCTTACGGAACATCTCAACGCCGGTAACAACGGTCTGCTTGGTTTCGCGGAGACCGACGATCTGAACGGGATCGTTTACCTTTACAACACCGCGCTCAACACGACCGGTTGCAACGGTGCCGCGGCCGGTGATGGTGAATACGTCCTCAACGGGCATAAGGAAGGGCTTGTCGGAAGCACGCTCGGGCTCGGGAATGTACTGGTCAACAGCATCCATAAGCTCGAAAATGCACTGGCACTCGGGGGTTTCCTTTGCGATCTTGCCTGCCGTGAGTGCTTCGAGAGCACGCAGAGCGGAACCCCTGATGATGGGGATCTCGTCGCCGGGGAAGTCGTAGCTGGAGAGCAGCTCACGGATTTCCATTTCAACAAGCTCAAGGAGCTCTTCGTCGTCAACCTGGTCAACCTTGTTCATGAAAACAACGATGTAGGGAACACCGACCTGACGAGCGAGCAGGATGTGCTCACGGGTCTGGGGCATGGGGCCGTCCGCTGCGGAAACAACGAGAATCGCGCCGTCCATCTGTGCTGCACCGGTGATCATGTTCTTAACATAGTCAGCGTGGCCGGGGCAGTCAACATGTGCATAGTGACGGTGATCGGTCTCGTATTCAACGTGAGCGGTGTTGATGGTTATACCACGGGCTTTCTCTTCGGGAGCCTTGTCGATTTCATCGTAACGCATTGCTGCAGCCTGGCCCTGCTGAGAGAGAGCCATGGTGATTGCAGCGGTGAGGGTGGTCTTGCCATGGTCAACGTGACCGATGGTGCCGATGTTTACATGGGGTTTGGTTCTTTCGAACTTCTGCTTTGCCATTGTGAATTCCTCCTGATGGATTTAATAGTTTATTCTCTCAAATAATTATATCCCAATTGCATCGCTTTTGCAATAAGGGGATGTCGGTGTATCACGGTGCTCCGACAGATATATTCTCGCAAAGTCGGGATTTTTCGGCGAGACCGGCTGAATAAGCCCTTTTGCCGCTGTCGGAAGCTCCGATGTTACTGGTAGATAATGCCAAGGATTTTGTCAACAAGGTTCTTGGCAACCTCTTCATAGTGGTCGAAATGCATTGTGAAGCTTCCGCGGCCCTGCGTTCTTGAACGCAGATCCGTTGCATAGCCGAACATTTCGCTGAGGGGACAAAGCGCATTGATGCACTGCTGACCTCCCGCGCGCATTTCAACCCCGTCGATTCTGCCGCGCCGCGCCGTGATGTTGCCCATAACATCGCCCAAGAACTCATCCGGAACGACAATTTCGCACTTCATGAACGGTTCAAGCAGCACGGAGCCGCCTTTTTCACACGCTTCGCGGAATGCGAGACTTCCCGCAATTTTGTATGCAAGTTCGCATGATTCAAGCTCGTTCACGCTGCCGTCAACAAGCTTTGCGGAAAAATCAACGACTTCGTATCCGCCCAGCGAACCGCTGCGCGATGCCTCGCGAATGCCTTCTTCAACAGCCTTAACGTATTCAGGCGGAAGCACGGAAGGCGGAACGGCGTTTTCGAACACAAACCCGCTGCCGGGCGCGCCGGGCGCAAACTCAACGGCACAGTGGCCGTAAACGCCCTTGCCCGCATTCTGGCGGATGTAGCTGCCGACGGTGCGAACGGTTTTTGTGATGCTTTCGCGATATGCAACCTGCGGTTTGCCCACACGGCACTCGACTTTGAACTCACGAATGAGTCTGTCAACGATTATGTCAAGATGCAGCTCGCCCATGCCCGCAAGGATCGTCTGCCCTGTTTCCTCGTCCGAATAGGAACGGAAAGTGGGATCCTCCTCTGCAAGCTTTGCAAGCGCATCGCTGAGTTTTTGCTGACCTGCCTTTGTTTTTGATTCGATGGCGATACGAATCACCGGCTCCGGAAAATCCATTGATTCCATGAGCAGCGGTTTGCCTTCGCTGCAAAGCGTTTCGCCCGTGACCGTCTCGCGAAGTCCGACAAATGCGGCAATATCGCCGGCATAAACTTCGTCAAGCTCGGTGCGGCTGTCCGCATGCATGAGCAAAAGCTTTGTGACACGTTCGCGCTTGCCCTTGTTTGCATTGTACACAACGGAACCCACTTTGAGCGAACCCGCATAAACTCTACAAAATGCAAGCTTGCCGACGAATGAATCGGTAACGATTTTAAACGCCAGCGCAGCGAACGGTGCGGAATCATCCGCCGTGACCTCGATCGTTTTTTTGCCGTCCCTGCTCGTTGCCTCAATGGGAGGAAGATCCAAGGGACTCGGCAGATAATCAACGATCGCGTCCATAAGGGGCTGAACGCCCTTGTTGCGATAAGATGAACCGCAGCAGGTCGGAACGGCGTTGTTGTTGATGGTTGCGGATCTTATGGCACTGCGAAGCAGATCCTCGGGGATGGGCTCACCCGCAAGGTAAAGCTCCATCAGTTCGTCGCTTTCATCGGCAACGGCTTCTATCAAAGCGGTGCGGTATTGCTCCGCTTTTTCAAGATATTCCGAAGGGATCGGCTCATTGCGAATGTCAAACCCGTCATCGTCGTAATAGACCTCTGCGCACATGCGCACAAGGTCGATAACGCCGCGGAAATCTGCTTCACTGCCGATAGGAAGCTGCAGCGCGACGGGGTTTGCTCCCAAACGCTCGCGCATCATGTCCATGACGTTAAAGAAATCAGCACCGACGATGTCCATTTTGTTGACATAGGCAATGCGGGGAACATGGTAGCGTTCCGCCTGATGCCAAACAGTCTCGCTCTGGGACTCAACGCCGCCCTTTGCACAGAATACCGCAACCGCACCATCGAGCACGCGCAGGGAGCGTTCGACTTCAACAGTGAAATCAACATGCCCCGGTGTGTCAATGATGTTTATGCGGCAATCGTGCCAATAGGTGGTTGTTGCGGCGGAGGTGATGGTGATGCCGCGTTCGCGCTCCTGTTCCATGTAGTCCATGGTGGCTGCGCCCTCGTGAACTTCGCCCGCGCGGTGAATTTTGCCCGTATAGAGCAGAATGCGCTCGGTCGTTGTTGTTTTGCCCGCGTCAATATGAGCCATGATGCCGATGTTGCGCGTCATCTCAAGGGGTGTTTTGCGAGGCATTGCCGAATCCTCCTTTCCGCATTGTTGAAAATTTCCGAAATAAGTTTATGCAGTTTTTGGATTTTTAAACGAAATCCGAAAAACGACAGCGGCTTTGATGTTTCCGAAAACGGAAAATCAGAACCTGAAGTGTGCGAAAGCCTTGTTCGCTTCTGCCATCTTGTGAACATCCTCTTTCTTTTTGAAAGCGGAGCCCTGCTGATTGCAGGCATCAAGAATTTCGCCGGCGAGCCTTTCCTGCATGGTGCGCTCGCTCCTTGCGCGTGCATAAAGCACGATCCAGCGCAGACCGAGAGTCTGGCGGCGTTCCGCACGGATTTCGAGGGGAACCTGATAGGTGGAACCGCCGATACGGCGAGCCTTGACTTCCAGAACGGGCATGACGTTGTTCATTGCTTCCTGGAATACTTCAAGAGGCTCACGGCCGGTCTTTTCACGAATGATATCGAAAGCACCGTAGCAGGCCTTCTGAGCCGTGCCGCGTTTGCCGTCGAGCATAACCTGGTTGATGAGCTTGGTTACGAGCTTGCCGCCGTAAATAGGATCATCAAGAACTTCCCTCTTGGGAACAAAACCTCTCCTGGGCATAGTTTACCTCCTTACTTCTTGGGACGCTTCGCGCCGTAACGGCTGCGAGCCTGCATACGCTTTGCAACGCCTGCGGTATCGAGTGCACCGCGGATGATGTGGTAGCGAACACCGGGAAGATCCTTAACCCTGCCGCCCCTGATAAGAACGACGGAGTGCTCCTGAAGGTTGTGACCGATGCCGGGGATGTAAGCGGTACCCTCGAGACCGTCGGTAAGGCGGATACGGGCAATCTTACGGAGTGCGGAGTTCGGCTTTTTGGGAGTCATGGTACGAACAGCGGTGCAAACGCCGCGGCGCTGAGGGCACTGCTTCAGAATCGGGGAATTGGACTTGTATTCGACCTTTTCCCTGCTCTTTCTGACCAACTGGTTAATAGTGGGCATGAAAGTTTCTCCTTAACTAAAATAAAATTTTTATTTTTATATAAAGAAAACCCCTTGCAACCCCTTGAAAGGAGTATTTTCCATACAAAAATCGCATAGTATGTCAGCTTAAAAACACACTGAGCGTATTATATCATCCATTCAAGGCATTGTCAAGTATATTTGCCCTTTTTTATTGAAAATTTTTGAAAAATCGGTTTCTTCAATTATATTATTTTGAAATTCGGCTTCAGGCAGAAAAACGACCCGTCAAACTTCTGCAATGCAGCGTCTGCGAGTCGATTTTTTCCGTTAACCTTTCGGCGACAACATCATTCATCGGAACAATGCGGCAAAACGCTCTGCCGCCGATTCACACTTATTCTATTTTATGATAAACTCATATCCTGCGCCGATCGGTTCCGGATCCTGTGTTGAGTTTTCATCCGTCTGTTGCAGCGAAAACGTCGCCTGAGCAGCCGCTATTATCACCGTTTCTCCCTGCGGCGTCACGGCGAAAAATGCTCTGTCAATACTCGGACCTTCAACAATCGTGCCGTTCGGGAAGGGGTGGATATTCTGAAACGCCTTTCGAACTTCATCTTCAATATTCAGGCTGTCGAATCTTACGCTGTCCGCCGCCATCTTTTCGAAAGAATCCAAATCCCCAAGGCTGAACGAAATAAGCATACCCCTTGAGTTGACGCGAACGGCGACATATGCCCTTGTTTCAATGCCGTTCAGTTTCCTGCAAAAAAAGTACTGGTAAAGATCCAATGCCGCGCCGCTCTCGTCTCCAAGAGGCACAACGCTCACCGTGGGCTCACCGCATTCTTCAAGGTTCACGAAGTTTGCGGCGCATTCCCTTGCAACCTCTTCGGCGCGTTCCCGCGCATTTCTCAACTCCGATGCCGCACTTTCTTTTTTATAGAAAGACTCTGTTTGGAAATTGATTCCAACAAGTTTCCCGTTTTCGGAATTGATCCCGAATTCATAACAGTTATCCCCCGTATAGTAATGCGTGATATATGAATTTCCCATTCTATACTCCGAGTCTCTGTATGTCCCTGTGTAAGTTTCTCCGCCATAGGTCACGGAAGCTTTTGCCGGCGCACCGGATGCTTTAAAGCTTGACCCGCCCCATTGCGACATCAGCTCGCCCTCATAAACGGCTGTATCCGCGCTGTCCTTGCTTTGCAGTCCACCGTTTGCGGAGCTGAAAAGATAACATTTCGGCTGCGTTTTTTCCAAGTCTTGCGGTTGATTCACCGCTTGTTTTTCACTGCCTCCGGTGCAGGCAAAGGTGTTCAGCACCAAAAGTGCGGCCAAAAGAATCATCGCGATTTTTTTCATATTCTTTCCTTCCTTTCTTACCAGTTCAGTGTTAATGTGCCGTCTCCGCCGATAACGGCAAGTTGACTCATATTAAGCAGCATATCCGAGCAATCAACGTTCCTCGCTGCATAATACACATTTTTCCCGGATTGCATTGTTGTTTGTGCAAACCTATCGGCAAATTTATTGCAATCTGATACATCGGAATATCGAAATTTATAAAAACGCGTCTTGTTTCATAGGCGTCATCACAACCTGTACGGAGGTAGTCGTTCGTGTAATAGTTTGCGCTCGGGTATTTCTTTGAAATATACGTATCTTCGGAAAAGACAACGCATTCATACAAGCCATCCGTCCGGAGATATGTTTCTGTGTTCGTGCCTCGCAACTCGCAAAGCTCCCGAACTATACCCGGCTCTGCAGGTTTCTCACCTGAAACACTCATCGGAATAAGCAACAACTGGAGCAACATTATCAATATCAAAAGATAAGATAAAGTTCTTTTTAACTTTCGCACAAGTTACCTCCTTTAATGCTGCATATTAAAATTTAAGTACACTGCATAGAGCCGAACTTTTGTTCTTTTATATACTGTGTATCTTATGCTGATATTATACAGGATTTCAATATCGCTGTCAACGGTATTCCCAATGTTTTTTCGAAAAAAACACGCATTTTCGAACGAATTTCTTTCAAACATATTTAATTCGCAAAATCGTCACTTTTCCGACACACAACAACAAAAGACCCAATATCAACCCTCGGAAGAAAGAATCCGCCGTTGATATTGAGCCTTGCCTGTTTCCGGAACGTTGAGTACGTCTCGGTGATTAAGTTTTATTTCTTTTTGGAAGTTTCGGAACGAATATCGTCAAGCAGCTCCCTCTGCCCTCTTCCGGTCAGAATGCCGCTTTCAAGGGGTTTATCGGTGAAGGTATATCGAATGCCGTTTTCACTCCCGTGAACAGGGAACCAACCCAGCTTTGTGAGCGCAGAAAGCTTTGCAATGCGGGAAGCACGGGTATTCATTCTGCGTTCAACGCGCTTGGTGTAAGAGATCCGAAGCAAACTTTCGGCGATGATACCGATAAAAACAAACATCAGGAAAAACAGGAAGGGGATCGCTGCGCCGAACCGCGCAAGAGCTGCACGAACAGGTTCGATTATCGTCAGCACAAGCCCCGCTGCCGCGAACACAACTCCGACAATTATCGGTACAAAATATGACTGCATGAGCAGACTGCGGCATTTGCGGCAGGCAGGAAGCTGCACGGGTATGAGCATGGCTGTGCTGCGCTTGTATTTTTTATTGCTTTTTTCATCCAAGTAGTCAACCGTCGGATGATCGTGCCCCATGCTGAGCTGCGCAAAAAACTCGGGCTTTCCCTTTTCACTGCCCTTGCAAAGCATACATTCGGGTTCATCAAGGAAACTTTCAATGCCGTCCTCTGGCAGAGCAGCGGCAATATAGCCTATATCCTCAATAAGAGCCTCCTGCTGCTCCGAATCAAGCTTTGAAGCGAAGCAGTCCGCACAGTTTTTCATGTTCAGCGCGGCGCAGTAGGGTGTGCCGTGAAGCTTGCACTCGGTTTTTGTATATAATTCAGCCATTTTTAAGCTTCCTTTCGAATAAACTTTTCCGAATACATTCTACCGCTTTTTTCCCCGCACGTCAAGCCCGCTCGTAGCGATTTAAAAGGAGTTTTCAACTGTTTGGTCTGCTGATATGCGAACGCAATGTGCTTCGAATAATTCCGGGCATTGCTTACGAATTTCGAAATCGCTCGGGCATTGCACGCGGCAAATGCAAACACGGCAGCCCTTGGCGGCAGTTTTCTGCCGTTTGTCGGGTGCCGTGTCTTTAACTGTAAAACTGTTCCGAATTAAGCTGCTGCACGAGTGGTCGGCTGCGGTGCTTATTCGGCATTGCCCGCTGCTGCCGGGTTATCGGACTCGGGCTTTAACTCAACTTCGACATTGCGATAACGTTTCATGCCGACGCCTGCGGGTATGAGCTTGCCGATGATGACATTCTCCTTCAGGCCGACCAACGGGTCAACCTTGCCCTTGATTGCAGCTTCGGTAAGCACGCGGGTCGTCTCCTGGAAGCTTGCAGCGGAGAGGAATGAGTCGGTTGCAAGCGATGCTTTGGTGATGCCGAGCAGCTTACGCTTTGCGGTTGCGGGAACGCCGCCCACCGCAACAACGCTGTCGTTCGTCTGTTCGAACTTGAAGATATCGATAAGCTCGCCGGGCAGCAGATCCGTGTCGCCCGAATCTTCGACCTGAACCTTGCGGAGCATCTGGCGAATGATAACTTCGATGTGCTTATCGGAAATTTCAACGCCCTGGCTGCGGTAAACAGCCTGAACTTCGCGGAGCATATAAGCCTGAACGCCCTTGACACCCTTGATTTTGAGGATATCATGCGGGTTGATTGAACCTTCGGTCAAAGTGTCGCCCGCTTCAACGAAATCGCCGGTTTCAACCTTGCGCTTTGAGCCGAACGGAATGAGATACTTCTCGATTTCGCCGTCCTCGCCGGAAATAATTGCTTCGGTCTTTTTGCCGTCCGTCTTGATTTCCACCGAGCCGGAGAGTTCCGTGATAACCGCAAGACCCTTGGGCTTGCGTGCTTCGAAAATTTCCTCAACACGGGGAAGACCCTGAGTGATGTCGTCGGCGGTTGCAACGCCGCCGGTGTGGAATGTACGCATGGTGAGCTGCGTACCGGGTTCGCCGATCGCCTGTGCTGCAATGATGCCGACGGCTTCGCCGATGGTAACGGGCTGTCCCGTTGCGCAGTTGCGGCCGTAGCACTTTGCGCAGACGCCGTGTTCGCTGCGGCAGGTGAAGACCGTGCGGCACTTGACGCCGGTGATGCCTGCTTTAACGATGCGGTCACGAATATCGAACGTTATCATTTCGTTTTTGCCGACGATGAGCTCGTTCGTTTCGGGATCGCGAACCTCCGCTGCGGTGAACCTGCCGAGAATACGGTCGCCGAGAGGTTCAAGGGGACGGTCGCCGTCGCCGATGGTTTCAAGAATCATGCCGTCGATCGCCATGCCGCGTTCCGCAAAGCAGTCCTCTTCACGAACGATGACGTTGTGAGAAACGTCAACAAGGCGTCTTGTGAGGTAACCGGAGTCTGCGGTGCGGAGTGCGGTATCGGCAAGACCTTTGCGCGCACCGTGGGAACTGATGAAGAACTCAAGAACGGAGAGGCCTTCACGGAAGTTTGCACGAATCGGAACCTCGATGATCTGTCCGCGCGGGTCCGCCATGAGGCCGCGCATACCGGCAAGCTGACGAATCTGGTTGGTTGAACCGCGCGCACCGGAGTTTGCCATCATGAAGATGGGGTTAATCGGGCTGAGCCGCTTCATCAATGCGTCGGTAACAAGGCTTTCCGTTTCCTTCCAAACTTCGATGACCTTCTTGCGGCGGTTTTCTGCGGAAAGCAGACCCATGCGGTAAAGGTTGTCAATCTGTCCGCACTGTTCATCGGCGGCTTCGAGGAAATTGTGCTTTTCCTCCGGAACGGTGATATCGCAGAAGCCGACAGTGACACCGCCGCGGGTGGAGTATTTGTAGCCGAGAGCCTTTATGCTGTCCGCAACTTCGCTTGTGACCGTGGGGCCGTGTTTGCGGAAGCAGTGGTCGATAATGTTGCCGAGATCCTTCTTTACAACAAGTTTATCAACCTCAAGCTTGAACATATCGTCCAGAGTCTCGCGCTTTACATAACCGAGATCCTGCGGTATTGCGTGGTTGAAGATGACCCTGCCGATTGAGGTGGATACGATCCTGCGGTAAATCTTGCCTTCAAACTCGCGTTCAAGGCGAATCTTTGCAAGCGCATGGAGTGAAAGCTCGCCCGTTTGATACGCCATGATCGCCTCGTTTTCGCTTGAGAACGCCTTTCCCTCGCCGTTGAACATGCGGATAAGGCGGGAATCGTCAAGATATTCGCGGAGGGCTTCCTCGTCAACCGTGGGAACCTCGCGGATTGCCCTTGCAACAAGATCCTCGATTATTGTCTTGCTGCGCAGCGCATATACCCTGTGAATGACCTCATCGGTGACGTATTCATCAACAAAGCTGTTGTCCTTGATGATAGCCTTGAGCGTTGTGCGTATTTCGGAATCGTACAGCTCATCGCAGCGCATCGTGAGGTAGTAGCAGCCCATAACCATATCCTGTGAGGGGCTGACAACGGGCTTGCCGTCCTGCGGCTTGAGGATGTTGTTTGCCGCAAGCATAAGGAAGCGGGCTTCGGCCTGAGCTTCGACCGAAAGGGGGACGTGAACCGCCATCTGGTCGCCGTCAAAGTCCGCATTGTATGCGGTGCAGACAAGGGGATGAAGCTTTATCGCCCTGCCCTCAACCAGAACGGGTTCAAATGCCTGAATGCCGAGCCTGTGCAGCGTGGGTGCACGGTTGAGAAGAACGGGGTGGTCCTTGATAACATCTTCGAGAACATCCCAAACCTCGGGCTTCACGCGCTCAACCATGCGCTTTGCGGACTTGATATTGTGGGCATAGCCAAGCTCATTGAGCTTTTTCATGACAAAGGGCTTGAACAGCTCCAATGCCATCTCTTTGGGAAGACCGCACTGATACATCTTGAGTTCGGGCCCCACGACGATAACGGAACGGCCGGAATAGTCAACACGTTTGCCGAGCAGGTTTTGGCGGAAACGTCCCTGTTTGCCGCGCAGCATGTCGGAAAGGGACTTCAGCGGGCGGTTGCCGGGACCCGTTACCGGGCGCCCGCGCCTGCCGTTGTCGATAAGTGCATCCACAGCTTCCTGAAGCATGCGCTTTTCGTTGCGAACAATGATGTCCGGTGCGCGCAGCTCAAGCAGCCTTTTAAGGCGGTTGTTGCGGTTGATGACCCTTCGGTAAAGGTCGTTAAGGTCGCTTGTCGCAAATCTTCCGCCGTCCAGCTGAACCATGGGGCGGATTTCCGGCGGAATAACCGGAACAACATCCATTATGATCCATTCGGGCTTGTTTCCGCTCTTTATGAAAGCTTCGATGACTTCAAGGCGTTTAATCGCATTCACGCGCTTCTGTCCGCCGGAATTTGCGATTTCTTCACGAAGCTCTTTTTCGGTTTTTTCAAGATCGAGCTGCTGCAAAAGCTCCTTTATGGCCTCTGCACCCATGCCCGCTTTGAAGCTCTTTGCGCCGTAATCACGCTGCGCCTGACGGTATTCAACATCGGTGAGCAGCTGCTTGTATTCAAGCGGGGTGTCACCGGGATCGGTAACGACGAATGCAACGAAGTAAAGTACCTTTTCAAGATTGCGGGGGGACATGTCCAGCAGCATCTTCATGCGGCACGGTATGCCTTTGAAGTACCAGATATGGGATACGGGAGCCGCAAGTTCGATATGGCCCATGCGCTCTCTGCGCACCTTTGCTCTCGTAACTTCAACACCGCACTTTTCGCAGACAACGCCCTTGTAGCGCACCCGCTTATAGCGTCCGCAGTGGCATTCCCAGTCCTTCGTCGGTCCGAAAATACGTTCGCAGAAGAGGCCGTCCGCCTCGGGTTTAAGGCTCCTGTAGTTTATGGTTTCGGGTTTTTTAACTTCACCGTGGGACCATTCTCTGATCTTTTCGGGGGATGCAAGACCGATTCGGATTGCATCGAAATTTGTCAGTTCAAACAAGTTCTTATCTCCCTTCCGACTTTACTTTATTCCTCGTAGTTACCGTCGGCGTCCTCGAAGGTGAAGCCGTCGAATTCATCATGCTCGTCTTCCTCATAGCTGTCGTCGTCGTCATCCTCACCGTCGTCGTCGATGAAGTTAAAGTCATCGACATCATCGTCTCTGAGCATGCCGCCGGGTGCATCTTCATAACCGGCAATATTGACGCCCAACTCTCTTACATCGTCATCGTCCGTAAGCTCTCCGATAACGATTTCTTCATTATTTTCGGACAGAACCTTGATATCAAGACCAAGGGACTGCAATTCTTTGATAAGAACCTTAAAGCTCTCGGGAACGCCGGGCTCGGGAACGTTTTCGCCGTTGACAATGGCTTCGTAGGTTTTTACGCGGCCCACGACGTCATCGCTCTTGACGGTCAGGATCTCCTGAAGGGTGTTTGCCGCACCGTATGCTTCAAGTGCCCAGACTTCCATTTCGCCGAAACGCTGTCCGCCGAACTGCGCCTTGCCGCCGAGAGGCTGCTGAGTGACCAGTGAGTACGGACCCGTGCTTCTTGCATGGATTTTGTCGTCAACAAGGTGGTGCAGCTTAAGGTAGTACATATATCCGACGGAAACACGGTTCTCAAAGGGTTCACCGCTGCGGCCGTCGTAAAGCACGGTCTTTCCGTCCTCGTGTTTGTATGCCTCGCGGAATTTTTCGCCGACAACGGGGTCGGAATCCGCAAGTTCAATCAGCTTCAGCACATCGCCCGCAGTCATTTTCATAAGATCCTGCATGGGCTTGTTGGACTTGTTGGACATTGCAAGCAGCATTTTGATATCGTCCTCGCCCGCACCGTCAAGAACGGGAGTTGCGACCTTCATGTTAAGTCCCTTTGCTGCCTTGCCGAGATGCAGCTCGAGGATCTGACCGATGTTCATACGCGACGGAACGCCCATCGGGTTCAGAACTATCTGAAGCGGAGTGCCGTCGGGCAGGAAGGGCATATCCTCTTCGGGAAGGATTCTTGAAATAACACCCTTGTTGCCGTGGCGGCCCGCCATCTTGTCGCCGACGGAGATTTTGCGCTTCTGTGCAATATAAACGCGGACAAGTTCATGAACGCCGGGGGAGAGTTCGTCCTTGTTTTCGCGGCTGAAAATGCGAACGTCAACAACAACGCCGCCCTCGCCGTGCGGAACACGCAGGGAGGTGTCGCGAACCTCGCGCGCCTTTTCGCCGAAAATTGCCCTGAGCAGGCGTTCCTCGGCGGTGAGTTCCGTCTCGCCCTTGGGCGTGACTTTGCCGACAAGGATGTCGCCGGAATGAACCTCCGCACCGATTCGGATGATGCCGCGTTCGTCAAGATCCTTCAGTGCCTCTTCGCCGACGTTGGGGATATCGCGCGTGATCTCTTCCGCACCGAGCTGCTTTGTGTCGCGTGCCTCGGTTTCGTGTTCTTCGATATGGAGTGACGTGTAAACATCGTCGCGAACAAGCTGTTCGCTGATGAGAACTGCGTCCTCGTAGTTGTAGCCCTCCCAAGTCATGAACCCGATGAGAATGTTCTTGCCGAGAGCAATTTCGCCGTCCTTGGTGGATGCGCCGTCTGCAATGACCGCACCTTTTTCAAGATGTTCGCCGACATCGACAACGGGGCGCTGGTTGATGCAGGTGCCCTGGTTGGAGCGTTTGAACTTGATGAGGCGATAGGTATGCAGGCTTCTGTCGGAATCGGATTCAACAACGACTTTATCTGCCGAAACATGGCGAACAACGCCCGCTTCTTCGTTAAGAACAAGAACGCCGCTGTCGTATGCCGCCTTGTATTCCATGCCCGTGCCGACAGCCGGGGATTCGGTCACAAGCAGGGGAACCGCCTGACGCTGCATGTTGGAGCCCATCAGGGCGCGGTTTGCGTCGTCGTTTTCGAGGAAGGGGATCATTGCCGTTGCAACCGAAACGAGCTGCTTTGCGGAAACGTCCATATAGTCGATATCGGTGCTGCGCACCTCGATGATCTGATCCAGCCTGCGTGCAACGACACGCTCCTTTTCGAACCAAACTCTGCCGTCCTCGCCGCGGACGGTGGGTTCGTTTGCCTGGGCAATGATTTTGCCGTTTTCCTCGGTTGCGGTGAGGTAAACGATCTCGTCAAGGATGCAGTGGTTCTCCTTGTCGATTTTGCGGTAGGGAGCTTCGATGAAGCCGTATTTATTTATTCTTGCATAGGTTGCAAGGGAGTTGATAAGACCGATGTTCGGGCCTTCGGGCGTCTCGATAGGGCACATTCTGCCGTAATGAGAATAGTGAACGTCGCGAACTTCGAACGTTGCACGGTCGCGGTTCAAACCGCCGGGGCCGAGAGCGGAAAGCCTGCGCTTGTGGGTCAGCTCCGCAAGCGGGTTCGTCTGATCCATGAACTGGGACAGCTGGGACGAACCGAAAAACTCTTTGACGGCCGCCGTTACCGGGCGAATATTGATAAGGTTTATCGGCATTGTGCTTTCAACGTCCTGAATGGACATGCGCTCGCGAACAACGCGCTCAAGCCTTGTGAAGCCGACGCGGATCTGGTTCTGGAGCAGCTCGCCGACGGAACGAATGCGGCGGTTGCCGAGGTGGTCGATATCGTCGCAGAAGCCGATGCCGTAGGGCAGACCCATAAGGTAACTCACGGAGGCGATCATATCTGCGGGCAGGATATGCCTCGGGCTGAGTTCAAGCACATTGTCGTGCAGAAGTTTTTTGAATTCGTCGTCGGAAAGAGCCTCTTTCTGAGCGAGCATATCCATCAGCACGGGGTAGTAAACATGTTCGTTGATGCCGACTTCAAGAGGATCAAAGTCAAGATAGCATGCCGCATCGACAAACTGGTTGCCGACAACGCGGATGCGTTTTTCGTTCACGGAAACATACACGCCGAGAACACCCGCGTTCTCGATTCGGAACGCAAGCTCACGGTCGATAAGCTGACCTTCTTCCGCAAGGATCTCTCCCGTGCGGGGGTCAACAACGGTTTCGGCGGCGGTTTTGCCTTCAAGGCGCGCACCAATGCCGAGTTTATAGTTGAATTTGTATCTGCCGACGCGGGCAAGATCGTAGCGCTTGTCAAAGAACAGCGCGGTCATAAGGTTGCGCGCACTCTCTTCGGTGGGCGGTTCGCCCGGACGCTGGCGTTTGTATATTTCGATAAGACCCTCAACCGTGTCGTGAGTGGGGTCCTTTTCAAGGGTGTTTTTAAGGCGTTCTTCCTCGCCGAGCAGCTCAAGGATCTGCGCATCGGAGCTGTAACCGAGAGCGCGCAGGAGGGTGGTGACGTGGAGCTTGCGCTGACGGTCGATTTTTGTGTAAAGAATTTCGTTGCTGTCGGTTTCGTATTCAAGCCATGCGCCTCTGTTGGGGATGACCTGAGAATTGAAAAGCCTTCTGCCGACTTTGTCAACGGTTTCGGTATAATATGCGCCGGGCGAGCGAACGAGCTGGCTGACAATGACGCGTTCCGCTCCGTTGATGACGAACGTGCCCTGTTCCGTCATGAGCGGGAAATCGCCCATGAAGACTTCCTGCTGCTTCACGGAACCGGTTTCGGTATTGATAAGCCGCGCGATAACATACAGCGGCGCGCAATAGTTAACATCGCGTTCCTTGCATTCCGCAACGCTGCGCTTGGGTTTTGATTCGTCGATTTTGTAGCCGACAAATTCAAGCACCAACCGCTCCGAAAAGTCCTTAATGGGAGAGATGTCGTCAAGAACTTCGCCCAGACCCTTTTCGATGAATTGACGATATGAATCCTTTTGAACCTCAATAAGGTCGGGCATATCGAGAATTTCGTTGATGCGGGAGAAGCTCATGCGTGTTTTCTTGCCCACGTTTACTTTATGCAACATTGTTTCACCCCTAACCTCTGCGGCTCTCCGCAGAAAACTTGATTGTGTCGTGTCTTACGCATTGTTCGCATTTCGGAATGCCGCATTGAGTGCGGCCGAAGCCCCGCCTGCGGTATTCGCTGCCTGCGCGTTCCTTGGGCTGCCGTTCCGCGCAAAAAATGCGGGATCCACAGCGTTAAACGATGCTTTCGCACATGACGGCGGCGAAAAATTCGTATTTTACCCATAATAATGCAGTATCACAGTTTAACAGGTTGTTGTCAAGATGTCAACCCCGAAATGCGCGGTTTTTCAAATATATTTATATTTAATCAAGCATATGTTGACGTTGTGCATTCGGTTTGTGTATTAAGTTTTGAAAACACTGCGTTTGTTCATTCCGATGCGAAAACGGCATAAAAAAACGGCTCAATGCCGATGGTTCGTGTTCCGAACCGCCCGCATTGAGCCGCTCCGCATTTACGGGATCACTGCTTCACACATTTTTCCGAAACGAGCAATGTCCGCGAACAGTTTTTTAAATTTTAATTCAGTTTCCCATTGCAACCCTTGCCGCAAGCAGTGCATCCGGAATGCCTATGCTTCCGTTTCTGTCCGCATCCGCAAGCCTGATTTGTAATCGTTTTCGAATCGCAGAAGCCGCCTCACCTGAAAGGAAAGTGGGGAGGGGAACGCAAAGAGGGGGTGTGGAAGGGGCGCCGCCGTTGTGCAGCTGACCGCTCGCGGCATGCTATCAATCCCCGCAATGGGGGGCAATAGACCAATATTATGTTGGTCGATTCCATTATAACCGCAAGCGACAGTTGTGTCAAGCGCGGCCGCATTTAACTTGCACAAACCGCACATCACTCAAAGAAAGAACGTGCCTAATTCCTAATTCCTCATTCTAAAAGGAGTGCCCGGGGAAAGGGCGGGCGAACCGCCCCTTCCCGTCGGACAGGAGGTTTATAAAGAAAATCCTGTCGGATTTTCCGCTCTGTTAATGCACCGATTCATCCTGTTTTAAAAGGAAGAAATTCGGTGCTTTCCCGAACCGTGTTTACAGTCCGAGAGAGATCCTCATTGTAACGAGAGCATCGTTAAGGGTGATGACGCCGTCCGAACCGTAAACATCGGCAAGAATCATCTGCGCCGGGGTCAGCTCCGCAACACCGATTGCATTGCGTGCAATGAGGAGTGCATCGGCGGTTTGGATCTCGCCGTTCATATCAACGTCGCCGAGAGCAGCATACTGCGCGGTGACGGTAATATCATGCTGAACGTTTGCAAAATCAACATCCCAACCGATGAACATCAGCATCGTGGGCTGATGGGGCTGGTTCTCGGGAACGGGTGCAGCGGGAGTGGTTCCTGCGGGAACGGTCACTTCGGTGCTCGTCCATTCACCGTTTACCATATAGTTGAAGGTGACGGTGACGTTTGAGGGCTGAGTGGGATCGTCCCAGGAGGGAACGGTGTAGCCGCCGCAAACCTGTGCCGCATCCTGAATATCGCCGATCGAAACGCTTTCGCCTGTTTCAAGGTTAACTTCGCGCAGACCGTTTGCATCGTCTTTCCAATAAGCCGCCCAGAACATTATGCCGTTGTCATGGTCATAAACAAGGGACTGACAGAATCCGACGCCGGGGCAGCCGGTGAAGCCGATTTCGGTAACCTGTGCGGTTTCAAGGTTTACCTCGTACAGAAGGCCGGAGGTTGCGGTGATGCCGTATGCCCTGCCCTCGGTGGTGATTGCGAATGTCCACAGGGGATCGCGATCCACGGTGTCGGGCTGTCCGATAACGGCTGCGGCACCGGTCTGCATGTTGATTTCGTAAAGATCCCAACGGCTCTGCTGAGTGTAGCCGACTGCATAGATTTTGCCGTTCGCATAGTTATATGCCATTGCGGTGATCATTGCGGTGCCGGTCTGTCCGATGATTGTGCGCTGAGTTGAACCGGGCGTGCTTGTGAAGAAATTGTTCTCACTGTCGATGCCGTATACAACGCCGTGCGCATAAGTCATTGCGTAAGTGTCAGCGGGGAATGCACCAAGCTGCTGAACGTGGGCGGAATCATCCGTAAAGAAGGAGATCAGGTTCGTTGTTTGAGTCTGGTAAGCATAAATCTTCGTATGCGGAACGGGCGCAATAACCGTTACGGTGCAGGTATCGGTATGACCCTGTGCCGTTGTTGCGGTGATGACTGCGGTGCCCTCGTTAACGCCGCGTACAACGCCGTTTGCATCAACGGAAGCAATGCTTGCATCGGAGCTTGTAAGTGTCACGGACTGATCGAAAGCATAGTAGGGAGCGACAGTCCAGCTGAGCTGAGCGGTGAGACCCTTGCGGACGGTCACGGCATCGGGTGCGAACTCAACGCTTTCATCCGGAAGGGGTGCGCCGGCGTAAACATTTTTAACATAGCCGCGATCCTGACCTTCGGTCCACATGGTCTCCTTGTGATAAGTCCAGCTGAAGGTGTATTCACCTGCTGCTTCGGCAACATAGTTATAGGGCACAAAATCGGTGCTTTGTCCGGAGATCGCAGCAACTTCGGTTCCGTTCACGGAGAAGGTGAGGCGTTCGAAATCTTCACGGCAGCTGACAGCCCAGTCAAAGCGCATTACATCGCCCGCATTGAGCTGAACGGTGGCGGAAACGGTGCTTGTCGTGCCGACATGATCCTGGTTGCCGCTTGCGCCGCAGAGTTCATCGTTGAACACAACGGGAACCCAGGGATATTCGCCTTCGGTCACGAAATGATGCCTGTTTTCAACAAGGTTCATCGCTTCGTCAAGGGTTGCCTGCGGTTCTTCGCCGCCGCCCATATCGATAAAGCACATGCCGTTTACGTAGGTGCCGTAATCTTCGCCGATAAAGCCGCGGTATTCGCCTTCACCGGTCACGGGGTCGATTGCAAAGAGCTTGCCCCAGAAGCCGACACTGGAAGTATCGTCGCCGTTCTGCATGTTGGTGTAGCAGATGTAGCACTTGCCGTCCTCGCGGTTGTAAACCATGGAGGAGGACCAGCCCTGAAGCCCGTCGGAATGGGCAAGCTGAGTGGTGCTGCCGTCCGCCGCAATGCGAACGTAGTTGCGGGTGTTGAAGTCAAGGCTCAGGAATTCGCCGTTGCCGACATAGGTAACGGGAGCAATGCAAACAACGTTTGCGGGCGTGATTGCGGAGCCGAGGGAACCGTCCTTACGGAGCTCACGGATCTGAAGGTTGCTGTTGACAATGTAGAAAGTGTCGTGCTCCCAGTCATAGGTCATTGAATTCGCAGTGTCGGAAATGCTGCCGATAAGCGTGGATTCAAAGGTTTCGGGGTTTACGGAATAGAAATTGTTGTCGGTATCCAAACCGTAAATAAGTTCGCCGTCGTATGCAGCTTCATAGAATTCAACGCCGCCGCGGGAAAGCTCGGTGAAGCTGCCTGCGGGATCCTCGGTGTTGAAAGTTACCCATGCCGCATAGGGCAGGTAGCTGCCGTCCGACGTGTACTTGTTGCGGGCATATGCCAGAATCGTCTGACCGCCGCGCGATGCAGCCTTTGTTGAATCATCGGACTTTTTGCCGATATTCAGCGGCATTCCCGAATAGTTTCCGCCGAGAGACTTTGCGGGATAGTCATCATTTCCGCAATAGCGGGTCGTTTCGCTGCTGTCGGTTGCTGCACCTTCAGCCGTTGCGGTCAAGGGATTAAATGCCGCACAGGTAAGGAGCATTGCAATTGCGAGCATTGCTGCAAGCAGCTTCTTCATTGTTTTCATACTCTTCCTCCATGTTTGTTGTTGCAGGGCGTAAGCTTTGTTCGGTGAAAATGTACGGAAACAACCTTCCGCCTCTGTATATTCAGTATCATAGCACGAAAATCGCCTGTAGTCAATAGTCATCGCATACTTTATTCCATAAATATGTTAAACATTGCCTTTTGCTATTGACAACCGGCAAAAAAAATTGCATACTAATAATCGTCCGTTGGTTTCGTTTTTTCGCAAAGCAGGCAGACGGTCAATGTTTTTTGCCGAACGGCAGCAGGTTGTTCGGTTTTTTCAATAATATTCAATAATGATTCAAAGTTGCTGTCCGACGAACGATCCGGCAAACGCACGGAAAAATCTGCCGTTTTCCGAAACGTGTCTGCCGAAAGCACGGCTGCTCAGTGATCCTTTGACAGATAAGATCGACAAGTCGGGAGGTTTTTGTTATGAACGCTTATGCCGTCGTGAATCCGCTGCTTGAGGCAATCTATTATTTTAAAATGAAAGCAAACGGTGAAACCCAGGCTCAGGTGCTTGACCGTGTGCTGAAAAAGCGCATCACCACTGCGGGCGAGGTAACCGATTTTTTCGGGCCTGCATTTGAGCTTGAAAAACTTCTTGATGAGGGCATTGTTCTGCCCGAACGAATTTCGGAGTTTTTCGGCTATTTTAAATTCACGGACGGAAGCGACGCCACGAGCACCTGCCCTGCAATACTCGTCTTTTTGAACTCGTTCCGCCGAAGTTTCACAAGTTTGGATGAAGTAAAATCCGCCATGCTTGCCCAAACGGATGAGCAAAGGCTCTCCGGCATCATGAAAGAGCTTACCACATTCAATGTTTCGCTGAATGATTTCGAACCGACTCTCGACGGGCTGCTTGAACTTCTCGAACAGCTTCCGCTGACGGAGGAATCCCGTTGGCGAATAATAAAGATTTATAAACATTACAACGAATATGTCTGCGATATTTGCGAAACCGTCCGCCCCGCCGTAAAGCTGATTGCGGACAATTCCGCGGTTTATTCGGATGTTCTTCGGAATTTCAGCCGCGATTATGCGGATATTACCGATATTCTAAAGTATATTTGCGGCAGATTTCATATTGACTTCATAACAGGCAGGGGCGTTGTTTATCCGCTGATAATCGGCAACGGGAACTTCTTCACCGTTGCCGACCCCGCCGATCCGGAATTTATGGCATATTACGTCGGCGTCGGCGTCCGTCCGATGATGCATGTTCCCTATCGCGAAAGGCTTTCCATCGACTGCGACGAGATTCTGCGCACGCTTGCCGACAAAAACCGCATGAAAATAATGCAGCAGCTGAGTGCGGGAAAATCCTACGGGCAGGAGCTTGCCGACATGCTCGGACTTTCACCCAACACCGTATCGCACCACATGAACAAACTGCAAAAAAGCGGGCTTACGACCTCAACACTTGAGGGCTGCAAGGTCTATTACAAAACAAACGAAGAAGTTGTGGATGAATTCATCCGCCGTCTTGCGGAAAAGTTGAAAACAAAGGACGAACAGTGAGCGGTCCCCGCGGAGCGTATGCGGCGCGGATCAAAATTTTTTCGGAGAATAATCATTAATGAAAGCATTTGCTGTTATAAATCCAATACTCGAAGCAATAAAGTATTTTTACTTGAAAGCGAACAACACCTGCATCCGTCAGAAAATCGATAATATCATTCGAAACCGCGAAGTGACGGCGGAACAGGCAGAGGCGATAATGCACCCCGCAATGGTGTTGGAAAGATTTCTCGACGAAAACATTGTTATGCCGTCATGCGCAGAAGAGCTTTTCGGCGATATTCCGTGCATCGAAGGCGCGGACAGCCTTAATACATGCATCGCCGCTCTTCTGACCGACAGGGCATTGAGAAGCGAGATACGAAATATTGACGAGGCTGAGCAATTGCTGCTCTCGCAGACACAGCCGCAGGCAATCAGCAACATAACAATGAACCTGACTTCGGCCAATATCCATGCCGCTGCGGAAGCCCATTCCTACAACGGCCTGCTTTCCGTGCTGGAGGGTCTGCCGCTCACAAACGATTCTCGGTGGAAGATTCTTTTCGTTCTTCAACACTATGAGCAATATGTGCGCTTGATTTGCAACTCTCTGCGTTCCGCAGTCGGGCTTATTGAAGCAAACCCGCAGCTTTATGCATATGCGCTGAAGGATTTTGAACATGATTACTCCGATATTTCAGACATAATCGAAGTGATTGAGGATGAAAACGGCGTTGACACCGCTTCCGCAGACGGAAGGGTTTATCCGACCGTTATCGGGAGCAACAGTTTCACCGTTCACACCGGCGAATCCGACGGCACCCGCACCGTTTATTATGTCGGGCTCGGTGTTCGCGCCATCGGCAGGCTTCCGCTACGCGGCATCGAAAAAATGGATTACGACGAAGCGTTTCGAATCCTTGCGGACAAAAACCGAATGAAAATCATGCAGCTGCTTTGCGGCGAACAGGCTTACGGGCTTGAGCTTGCGGAAAAACTGAAGCTTTCACCGAACACGATTTCACATCACATGAGCAAGCTGCAAAAATGCGGATTGGTTATTTCGTCCTTTGAGGGCAACCGGGTTTATTACAGGGCAAACAAAGCGGCGGTTGATGAGTTCATCCGTATGCTTTCGAAAAAACTTCGTGTGAAATAATTCCCTGTTCGGTTCGGCAGCGGAATCAAATCATATGAATTTTGCAATAAACTCGGCAAACGGCGGAATCGCTTCCGCCTTGCGGTAACGCGAACAATCGGGCGTTCTGTCCACAAGTCCCTTGTTAAACAGCTCGCGACGCAAAGTCGCCGGGTCGTGAAAACAGGTCCAATCATCAAGAATGTCATTGATTTCGGGTTCGGTATAATCACGGTTCGGTTCAATTTTTCCCGCAAGGTAATAAAGAGCCGAAAGCTTCTTTTTGTTTTTTGCGGGAATCGCCGTCAGCCGAAGATTCTCATCAAGGAACGGTTTCAAATCCGGCAAAATGTTATCTTCATATTGAACTGCCATTTTCATCTCCCTCTGTTTGCCGCTTTTGCTGCCGTGTTTTGCAAATCGCGGCGCAAACCGCGTCCCGACGGCTCCAAAGCACGTACCGAAAGCGCACAAACATTTCAAAAGTTGCGAAAGCACGGCAAACATGATAAAATAGGTGCAGGGAAATCATCGACAGCCGCCGAAGCAATTCACGGACGTTTGCAAAGGCTGCCGCCGATTCCGCAATACGACATAAAAAGGAAAAACGGAATACTATGAACAACGGCAGGAAAACAATTATCAAGATCCAGGCGATTCTCTTTGCAGTTCTTTTTGCAGCCTTTGCTTTTGCCGGCTGTAAAAACAACGACAACAACAAAGCGGATGAAAACGGATTCACGGCCGAACAGCGCACCGTGCTGTGTGATGCGGCAAGGGCATTCTATTTGTTGGACTTTGACTACAACTCAAAGGATAACGCAATATCCTTCCGTCAGCTTGAGGAATTTGCCTTCTATGTTTATGCCTACGGCGACAGTCTTGAAACAACCGCTGCCGACAACAGCGGCTATCGCTCCGTTGACGGTCAAAAAGTTGACGATATCGTAAAAATGCTTTTCGGAGTCAAGCTCGGAACGCGTTCTTCCCGCCCGTCAACAAAGCTCAATTTCTACTACCGTGACGGTAAATATTATTTCATGGTCGGCAAAGACCTTGACATTGCGGCTGAAATCGTCGGCGTTGAATCGGACGATGCCGGCAATCGGGTCGTTACGGTTCAGCTCACCGAAAACGGTGCTTACGCCGGAAAAATCGAGCTTACGGCTGCAAGTGCGGACAGCGAAAACAGCATGCGGATAACCGCATGCAAATCCTACAGAGCCAAATGAGCTTTCCGCGCCGCACGGCGGAACGGAATTTAACGGCCTTACCGAAATTTTACCAAATATAACCAACGACTGTATAACTAACGACTGATAATCTACGAAAGAGGCACTGAAATGGGAAAGATGAGAATGCTGTCCAACGTCATCAATCATGCATCAAACCAAGTGGAGGGTTTTTGCTTCATTAAAAGCCTTCAGCTTAAGGTAAACGTGAAAGGTGCGGAATATCTTGATATTATGCTTGCGGATGCGGACGGGGAAATCAACGCAAAGCTTTGGGACTATCAAAGCGCCGTCCACGGAATGTATTCCGCCGGAGAGGTCATCAAGGTTCGCGGAACAATAAACCTGTATAAAGACACGGAACAGCTCAAAATCGACCGAATCCGCCACATAACGGAAGCCGATCATGTTGATATGTCCTCAATCGTTGCTTCCGCACCGATAGACGGCGAAAAAATATTTGACAGCTTATTCGAATTTGCGGGTAGTTTTGCCGATGCCGACATTGCAAAGCTCACGCAGTATCTTCTTACGGAGAACCGCGAACGTATGCTGTACTATCCCGCCGCGCTGAAGCTGCACCATGCACACAGGGGCGGACTTATGTACCACACTTCAACCATGCTCGACACGGCAAAGCAGGTCGTTTCGGTTTACGGCGCAATTTATCCGGAGCTTTGCAGCGATCTTGTTTACGCAGGCGTCATTTTGCATGACATTGCAAAAACGCAGGAGCTTGAAGTCGGCACCGTCGGGCTTGCAACGGCGTACACAACGGAGGGGCAGCTTCTCGGACATATTTCAATGGGCATGGCAATGATAAACAATGCGGCAAAAAAGCTCAATATCCCGCGGGAAACCGCAATGCTGCTCGAACATATCATGCTTTCGCACCACGGAGTTCCCGAATACGGTTCCCCGCAGATGCCGATGTTCCCCGAGGCTGAGATCGTTTCCGCAATCGACACGCTTGACGCGCGGCTGTTCGAAATGTTTGACGCCCTTTCGGCGGTGAACACCGGAGAATTCACGGACAGGCAGTGGGCGCTTGACAACAGGCGGCTTTACCGCCACGGGCACAAGTTCTCCAAGGAATCCGGCGGATTCCAAAGCGGCGCAGGCACGGCCGACGGGCAGCCCGCGGCAGCGGCCGAGGATGACAGCCTTGCAGCAAAACTGAGCAGCCTTGCGGGCAAATTCAACTCGATGAAATCCTGACCGGAATTCGGGCATTCCGAATAAAGGCAATCAACCGAAAAGAAAACGAAAGGAAGCTTTTGCCTTTGCAAAAGCCACGGCAATAATTATGAAAATTATCACAACAGGTGTTGCGGGAACGATGGAATCAAGCGATATTATCGTTCGAATCGAACCGAAGGAAACGAGCGGAATCGAACTGTCTCTCGAGAGCGATGTTAAACAGCAATACGGCGACAGGATAGAGCAGGTCATCCGCGAAACTCTTGCCGCAATGGGCGTTGAAAGCGCATACGTAAGCGCAGTTGACAAGGGCGCATTGGATTGCACCGTTGAAGCGCGCACGCAGGCAGCGGCTTACCGTGCGGCAAACAGCACCGATTATAAATTTACGGAATAAGCGCATTGCGCGTTTAAATTTAGAAACATTATCCGAGCGGCGGAAAGGAGCATTACCGTGAGTTTTTCGATGATGACAATACCGAACATAAGCGGAACAAGGCTTGAAAGCCTTTGTGAATTTCTTTCTGCCGCAGGGCTTACCTATGAAGGCGGAGCCGAATACACCGTGCTGCTTCTTGACGATGAGACCGATGCCGTAGTCGGCACCGGCTCACTCTGCGGCAGCGTGCTGAAATACATTGCCGTGTCCGAAGCCATGCAGGGCGAAGGGGGCGCGGCAAGCATAGTTTCCGAACTTGTGCGCCATGCATACACATGCGGACGGCGAAAACTCTTCCTTTTCACAAAGCCGCAGAACGAATACCTGTTCCGCAGCCTTGGCTTTTTCCGCCTTGCAGCGACCGACGGCGCGATTTATATGGAAAACAGCCGAAGCGGGTTGAAGAACTACCTTGACTCACTTGAAAAAGGGCGGGGAGTTCAGGGTGCGATCGTTGCCAACTGCAACCCCTTCACCCTCGGGCACAAATATCTGATGGAAACGGCGGCGGCGCAGGTCGATTCCCTTCACGTTTTCATCCTCAGCGAAAACAGCGCGGAAAATGCGGAATTCTCCGCCGAAGCAAGGTTCGAACTTGTCAAAAAAGGCACTAAACACATAAAGAATCTTCTCCTGCACCGGAGCGGGGACTATATCATTTCGCACTCAACCTTCCCGACGTACTTTATAAAAGACAAAGCCGATGCCGGGCGCATCAATGCCGATCTTGATCTGACGCTTTTCGGCTCCGCAATTGCTCCCGCTCTCGGCATAACAAAGCGTTTTGTCGGCACGGAACCGTTTTGCGCCGTGACACGCGCATATAACGAACGCATGAAACAGATTCTGCCGAAATACGGAGTCGAAGTCATTGAAATACCCCGAATCGGCGGAATCAGCGCAAGCCTTGTTCGAAAGGCAATGGCCGAGGGCAATTTGGAGCTTGTGTCAAAAATCGTGCCGGAAACAACCATGGAATACATAAGAGCCGAGAATTAGGAGCCGGAAATCAGAAGTCATCGGAAGTCATAAGTCAGAAATTCTGCCCGAATGCACGTTTCGGCCGCCGATACCGAACCACGGTTTCCGATTTTCGTCTTCCCGTTCCAAACCAATGAAAAGGGCGGTATTTTTATATGAACCTGAAAAAAATCCGAAACATACTGTGCATTGCCGTTTTGCTCATCGCGGCGGCGGGCACATTTGTGTTGTTTGCTTATCCGCGGTTTGTTGAACCCGTTGTGAAATACAACGAGGCACAGTCCCTTTATGAAAGCGGGGATTATTTGCGTGCGGCAATGCAGTTTTCCGCATTGGGCGGGAAGCGTGATTCGGCGCAGAAAGCGGCTGATGCGTGGTGTTCTGCCGGTGAAGCTGCGCTTGCACGCGGAGATGCCGAAACGGCATATGCCTGTTTCAAAAGCGCGGGAATGCCCGAAGCAGAGCAGCTCAAGCAGGACGAATGCTTTTTTGAACTGGGAAAAAATGCGTATGCGGCGGGCGACTACAACCGTGCGGAAATCTGCTTTGACAGCATAACTGACAAAGCAGGTTTTGCGGCGCGAACCGATGAAGTCCGCATTGCAGCGGCGGAAAGTTTTCTGGGTGCGGGTGAAATGCCGCAGGCAATGCGCTGTTTTTCGCTCTGTTCCGATGAATCAAAGTCAAACATATGCCGAATTTATATAACTCAGGGCGAGAACCTCCTTCAAAATTTCGAAATTGAATCGGCATACAAGTGTTTCAACGGCGCAAAAAACAATTGTTCGGACGATGCGCTTGCCGACTTGCTGCAAAAGATAAATTCCGCGTGGGAAAGCGCGGGGCAGCGGGCAATGGAAGCTGGCAAATACGAGATTGCAACCGAATGCTATTCAATGAGCGATGGTTTTTCGCCGGATGAAGTTATTGCCGAGCGTGATGCGGCGCGATATGAAAAGGCGGTTGAAGCGTATCAAAGGAACAATTATCTCGAAGCTTTGACCCTGCTCAATTCCGTGTCCGAAGACTATGAACAATCGGCGGATATGATTGCGGAAATCCTGAAGATGCTGCAAAGCACCCCTGCGGCGGGCGGCAAGGATTTTTATGCGCTGCGGAATCTTGACGGAACCGTTTCGCTCACGGGTTCCGGCTGGAAAGGCGAAACAGTCTCGTGGAGCGGGATACGTTCGATCGCTGTCGGAAGGGAAAACTTCATTCTCGGGCTGCGGGCGAACGGCACCGTTGCGGCTGCCGGGAAATCTTCCTATGACCGCACCGGCGTTGGTTCGTGGACCAATATCGTTCAGGTCGCCTGCGGACTGAACCACTCGCTCGGGCTGCGAAGCGACGGAACGGTTGTCGGCTGCGGCTGGAACTATTACGGGCAGCGCATAACGGAAACTTGGGCGGGTGTGGTTTACATCGCAGCCGGGAACAACACGAGCTACGGCGTTCTGAGCTCCGGACGCGTCATTGCGATCGGTGATAACAGCAGCGGGCAATGCAATGTTTCCGAATGGCGCGGCGTCGCCGCCGTCAGCGCGGGTTATATGCACGCCGTGGGGCTTAAAAGCGACGGAACCGCGCTTGCGTGCGGTGCGAACAACTCCGGGCAGTGCAATGTTTCCGAATGGGAAGATTTGACAATGATTGCAGCCGGTGCATATCACACCGTCGGGCTTAAGAGCGACGGAACACTTGTTGCCTGCGGCAGCAACACTTTCGGCGAATGCAATGTTTCCGGTTTTCACAATGTTGCAGCCGTTTCTGCGGGCGAAAGGTTCACGCTTATCACATTTAAAGACGGCTCAAGCACCGTTGTCGGTAACTTCGATGCAGGCCAAAGCAATCCGTGAGCAGCAATGAGCAGAGAGAGTCAAATGAACAATGTCAGCGTTTTTGAAATGGCGGAACGGCGCGAAAAGCGTGCGGCGGAGCAGCAAGACATGCTTGCCCGCTGCGGGCTGCCCCTTGTTTGCATAAACATGAATATTGCCGGCCCCGTCAAGCGCGGTGCGCTCATCGATTGGGCGTTCTTCCGCGCGCTGAACGCCGCCGCAAACAGTTTTAAGGGCAAAATACGCGGGTTCGCCTTCACGAACGAAAAAACCGGAATTGAAGCGATGCTTGCGGTTGACGCGGCGGCAGAAAGCCTGAAAAAACAAGCGGAAAGCATTGAAAAGGATTTTCCCGAAGGGCGGCTGTTTGATATCGATGTCATCGGCACGGACGGGCTGAAGCTCTCCCGCAATGTGCCGCGAAAATGCTTAATCTGCGGACAGCCCGCTGCGGCATGTGCGCGCAGCAGAACACATTCGGCGGAGGAGCTCCGAAAAGCGACAGCGGAGCTTCTGAAAAAGGCGGCAGCGCAGCATTATTCCGAACTTGCGGCGCAGGCACTTATCCGCGAGGTTCACACAACGCCGAAACCCGGACTTGTTGACGAAAACAACAGCGGCGCAAACGACGATATGGATGCCGCACTGTTTGAGCTCAGCACGGAAGCTGTCCAACCTTTTTTTGCGCAGATGGCAAAAATTGCGCTTGACGCCGTTTGCACCGCGGCTTCCGGATTCTCCGGCGATTTTTCCGGCAATGCAGCGTTCGGCGGAAGCATTCTTCCGAACGATGCGGTATCCAGCCTGAAGCAAACAGGCATCCTTGCCGAAAAAGCAATGCTCGCGGCAACCGGCGGGGTAAATACACATCGCGGTGCAATATTCTCTATCGGGCTTTCGGTGTGTGCGGCTGCGCTTTCGGCAGCGGGTGCGGAAGGGCATTTGCCTTTGCAGGAAAATGCCGGCGAGCGCATTGCAAAGCTTGCGGGAAAACTTGCCGAAGCATTTGATTACGAACGCAATTCGGGTTCCAACGGCGCAATTGTGCGGCGCAAATACGGCGTCGGCGGCGCGATCGAGCAGGCAAAAGCGGGGTTTCCGCTTGCAATTGTTGCAAAATCCCTGCATGAAGAGTATAATATCGAATCAAACGGACAGGGTTCTGTCGATTCGTGGGCATTTGCTCTTCTGGGCATCATGGCCGAGCTGGAGGATAACAACGCGCTCAAGCGCGGCGGCAATGCGGGCGCACGGTTTGTTAAACAGCGCGCCGCGTTCCTGCTTTCAAAGCGCACAATGCTGACGGAGGCGGAGCTTCTTGATTTTGACGATGAGCTTATTCGGCGCGGCATAAGCTGCGGCGGCGCGGCGGACATGCTTGCCGCTGCAATTTTCCTTTCCCTTGCGGATGAGGAACAGCGAGGTTTCGCTGAACTTATAAAAACAACATTATAAACAACGAAAGCGTATAATTGCATGGATGCAAGACCAATCGGCATTTTTGATTCGGGCATGGGCGGCGTGAGTCTGCTGCGTGACGCAAGGATGCTTTTACCGACGGAAAATTTTATATACTACGGGGACAACCTTAACGCTCCCTACGGCGACAGAACAGAGGAAGAGATTCTTGCCCTGACCGAGAATTCCGCTGATTTTCTGCTGCAATTGGGCGTTAAAGCGCTTGTTATCGCCTGCAACACGGCAACGAGTGCCTCCATAAACGTTCTCAGAAAAAGACTTGACGTTCCCGTCATAAGCGTTGAACCCGCAATAAAGCCCGCCTGCGAAATTCCCGGGGACGGCAAAATCTTCATGCTTGCCACCGCCGCAACAACGCGGCTTGCAAGGTATCGGGCGCTTCAGGAGCGAATGCCCGACCCGCAGCGCGTGCTGAATTTCGGCATAAGCGGCATTGTTGCGCGAATTGAAAGCGGAATCGTTGCCGATGATGCATTTGACGACATTTTTGACGCATATCTTGCACCGTATCACGGCATGAAAGCGGACGGCATTGTTCTCGGCTGTACTCACTACATTTTTATTGCCCGCGCCGTTGAAAGATATTTCAAAAAACACTTCTGCGGGGAATGCCGCCTGTTTGACGGCAATTCGGCAACCGTTCGGCAGCTCGGAAGGGTGCTTGAACAAAGCAATCTCGGCAATTTCACGGGCTGCGGCAAAGTCGCATTCCATACAAGCGGGAATTCGGAAAAGCTGAAACCCGTGTTCGATATGCTGCTTGATATGCCGATTTACAAACAGGGAGAAGAATAAAACACTTTCTTCCGTTAAACAAAACCGTTCAAACACAACATTAATGCCCTCGGCACGGATTTTGCCGAGGGCTTTTTCAAATTCCGCACGACCGGCGGCGCAGTCTTCAAATTCTTTCCTTAAACCGATTTCTCTTTAAATCAGTTTTTTCATGCAGTGAATTGCCGAACCCGCATTTGCTTACAGTTCCGCCGTCACAATGAACCCGCCGTCATTCGAACCGGAAATAAAATAACTCCCGCACTGTGCGGGCACGGGAATATTCACGCTTTCCGTGCCTGCGTTTTCGTCCGTCGGAACAAAGTATATGACGTGTCCGGAATCGGGAAGAGCGGAAAACTCCGCCGTGCCGAGATCCTCGGGCTTTGCGGCGGAAAGACTCGGAACATGCAGCAATTTCGTCTCCCATGTGAAGCCGCGGAGATATTCGATGTACTCCTCGAATGTTATGCCGAGAGCGCGGACCGCTGCCGCGTTTTCCTTGCCGACATAGCGAAAATGCCACGGTTCATATGCAACATGCGTTATGTTCTCCTTTTCCGGCGGATAGCGAAGGATGAAACCGTAATCCGCACAATGCGCCTTCAGCCATTCAAACTGCGGGTGATTCGGAAGCGTCACGCGTTCGCCGTCCTTTGACATTGACGAAAGGTCGGCCGCAAGCCCCGTGTGGTGTTCGCTCGTTCCGGGGGCGGCAACATAGGCATCCGCCGCTGCCTGACCGTAGGCCGCAGCATAATCATCGTAAACCCCCTGTTGATATTCAAGAGTTCGATACGCGCTTGTGAGCAGCAGCCTGTCGCCGCCCGTCTGCTCCGAAAAAGCTTCCGCAAGTGCGGAGAGCGCGGAAAGTGCAGGTTGAGCAAGACTTAAATCATTGCGTTCGGTCAAAAGCGAACCTGCGGCGGTTACCGGAACAACATCGGTTGAATCCGCTGCGGGGAAACCATGCTCAAAATTTACGAGTGCAAGCTGACCCTCCGCCGCATCGGAAACGCTTACGGAAACGAAAGTATACGGTGCGGGAGTTGCCGTCGGGAGCGGAGCTGCCGTTGGGAGCGGAGCTGCCGTTGGGAGCGGAGCTGCCGTCGAAAGTGAAGCTGACGTCGGCACGAATGTGTTCTGCGGCGGGGGAGTGCGCTGCGCCGAACATGCGGGAAACCCCGCCTTGCAGCACAACGCGGCCGAAACGGCGATTATAACGGCGCAAATTACAAGAATCGCTGCAATTGCCGTTTTTCTTTCGGAGGGCGCGTGACCCCTGCGGCGGCGAACTCTGATTGAAGGTGCCGAAGACAAATGTTTTTTCATGTTGTTATTTCCTGTTCAATATTTTTCGTGCAAAGTATAATATTTAAACGAACACCGAATAAACCCGTGCGGGCGTCACTGCGCGCCTTTGAAGTAGTTTTCCGCTTCCTCTGCGGAAACAAGCGTTATTTTTGCATCCTGCACGCGGAAGATTTTGTCGCAAAGGGCAAGTATGCTCGGGCGGTGAGTTGCAACAATGCAGGTCTTTTTTGCTCCGCAATTGCGGTTGAAGCTGCTTCCTTTTGCAATTATATTGCGGATTATCAGCTGCTCCGTCTCAATATCCAGTCCGCTGGTTGCCTCATCAAGCAGCAGTATCGGTGCATCGCGCAGAATTGCTCTTGCAATGGCAAGCCGCTGCGCCTGTCCCTCGCTTATACCGTGTCCCTTTTCCCCGATGCAGGCATCTATGCCCCCCATTCTTGTTACAAAGCGGAGCGCACATGCGGCATCCAGTGCAGCCGTCAATTCCTCGTCGGATGCTTCCGGGCGGACAATGCGAAGATTTTCCGCAATCGTTCCCGAAAAAACCGTGTTGCCCTGCGGAACATAGGAAAACAGCCTGCGATGTTCGGCCGAAACGGTGTGAGCCCTGCCGCTGTCATCCACAAGCTCCGCAAGCCCGCCTTCAGGTCGAATAAGCCCGAGAATCAGCCTAAGCAGCGTTGTTTTTCCCTGTCCGCTTGCGCCGATAACGGCTATTATCTCGCCCGGTTCCGCCGAAAAAGAGCTGCGCATCAGCACGGGTTTGACAGCCGCATCATCGGAGTAACGAAAATCTATGTTCGTCAGGCGAAGACTGAGCGGGCGGGAGGCAAGTTCCGCCGCCTGTTCGGGAGTTTCGGCCTGCGGCTCCGGCGGAAGATCCGAAAGCTCGCGGACGCGGTGCGCGGAAACGGCACTGTTCAAAAGCTGCGGAACAAGCTTTATGAATGAAGAAAAACCCGCCGTGATACGCGCTCTCTGCTGAAGGAAGAATGTCATCGTTCCATATGATATTGCGCCGTGCCAAATAAGGCTCAGACAGTATCCGAAGGTTGCAAACGAAACGATATATGATGAAACGGTGAGCAGGATGTTTGCGCGGATAAGGAAAAGGTTGTTGTCAAGGCTTGCCGTTTTGCACTCCTCCTGCTTGCATCGGAATCGCTCGCCGTAGGCTTCCGCCGCGCCGAGACTCTTGACCGTGTCGTAATTGCAGAAAGTCTCCGTTTCAAAGCTCATGAGCGCGCTTTCCTTTTCAAGCACAAGGCGGTGAAAAAGGCGGGATTTTTTCATTAATCCGCGGCTGACGACAACAAGAAACGGCGCGCTGAGCAAAGCAATAAATGCCATGGGCACGTTGTAAAACAGAATCGTGACGAACGAAGATGCGAAAGAAAAGCCCGTTACAATGACGGAGGGAATCCAGCTTATTGCAATTGAAGCCGCCGTTTGCGTGTCCCCGTTTAAGCGGTTCAGAATGTCGCCGCTCTGAAATTTTTTAACGCCCTGCCAGTCCGCCCGCATAAGTTTGTCGAAAAGTTCCGCCCGCATATCGTTGTTCACCCGAAGAGCAATTTTTGCGGAAACACGCGATTGAAGGCTTGAAAACACAAGCCCCGCAACCGCACTTGCCGCAACAGCAGCGATAAGCAGCCAGAGTGAGCCGATTTTTTTATTTATAACAATATCTATTGCGTACTTGCTGATGATTGCGGAAACAAGGCTCAGTGATGCACTGAGCACGCCGAACAGTATCTGAATAACAACAAACCATTTGTATTTTTTTGTATAACCGAAAATCCAGCGCATATCCGAAAAGAACTCCTCTGCCGAGCCGTCCCGGAAACTGCCGAAAATACGTTTTACAATGCCTGCCGGACCGCGTCCGCCGCTTTTTTGTTCGGTCTTTTCCAATGTGTTCACCCTGTTGAATCGAGAATCAGTGTCCGCAGCGGCATGTGCTGCTCGGGCGCACACCTCTGCATTATGGATTATAACAAAAAACGGGTGAAATAACAATACGCTGAAAAACATTCAAACTTTTTGCAAAATGCGAAAAAAGCAGCGATAAACCGCGCAATGCGGCATACTGTTTATTATCTGCCGTTGTGAATGCGATGCTCCGAACGATTGTTTTTCCGGTTGAAAAACTTTAACCAATCGTATTTTCGAGCGGAAACATATGTTCGGAGTTTTTGAACCGGCATCGGGAATCCGCAAAACATGCAGAAATTTTCGAAATACTTCCGATTTACGAGAACAAGATTTTGGGGAACAGGATTTGAGGGAACGGGATGAAACTTGTTGTTAATGCTTATGCCCGCAGCGGAGCGGAGAGCGCGGACGGAATTGAAAAAACGGCGGGGAAGCTCCGTTCCGCCGCAGCAATGGTGTTTGTCGCCGGCAGCGGCTTTTTTCGCTCCGGAGTTTGCGGAGAAGTTTTTGATATTCCGACCGTTGATGCGGGCGGAGGGGCGGTGCCGTCTTTCATCGCAGCCGTGCTTCCCGCCGAAACCTCTTCGGAAATTGCGGTATTAAAAATCGACGGAGACGGCAGGCTCACCGACGTTGCGGCTCAGTGCATACACTGGGATGCGGGCTGTTTTGAGCTGTGCGTATTGCTGAACGAAAAAAAACGCTCGGAGCCCGAACCCGCACGGCTCGGGAGCGTTGATTTTCCGACAGGGAGCGGCAGGCAGCGGAGGGTTGCGCTTTTTCGTGACGGCGGCCTCAGAATCTCCGTTGAAGAAAGCGGGCAGGAACGAAGCTGGTATGTTTGCGGCGGCACGGACGGGAAAGCGCATGTTTTGGACGTCGGAAGGGAAAGGCTGCTCGTTATTCATGCCTCGGGCTGCCGCCGATGCGAAAATTCGGAAGCCGAAACGCCCGTGCTCGGTTTTAAATGCGGCTGCCGATGTGAAAAACTCGTTGCTCTGAACGACAAAATCGAGGTTGCCGCCGCTCTTGCCGGGGAAATCTGCCGCATTGAAAACGGATACCTCACCGCGATTGAGCCGCTCGGAACCGTTTTGGGACACGAAAAGCGAACAAGGTATGAGTTTTTCGGCGGTTCACTGCGCGAATTGCCGCCGGAAACGGGCTTTTTCACAAACCGGGCGCATATGCCGAACTCCCCGCAGGAAACCGCACTTGCATTGATGCAGGCCGTTCGGCTCGGCAGGGAGGATGAGGCCGATGCTCTGCTTTCCCGCGAGCTTGCCGAAACGCTCTCGTTTGCGGAGCTTTGCGATTTTTTCGGGAGCTTTGCGGACGAAAGAATTGCCCCGTCGGGGTTCTGCGAACCCACCGCATATGATAATTCAACCGCCGAAAAAATCATCGTCGGTGCGATAAAAACCGATGCAAACGGGCTTGTCCGTGCGGAAAAATTCGTTTTCACGATTGAAAACGGCGTTGTGACGGATGTTGAAGGGGAGGATTAAGTCCAAGCGAACCTGCGTTTTTGCCGACTTGTCACCGCATTTCTTTCGTCCCGCAGTCAGGCGCGAAAATCCTCCTCCGCGATTTTCCACAGAAGCCGAACGACTTTCTCCGCGCACTGTTCCTGCGCCAAATACTCCGAAAAAGCGGATGTGTTCCAGTAGGCGGAGTACATAGCGATTTTTGAATACAGTCGATAGGCGCGAAACTCCTGCGGCGTAAAATTATAATATTTACGGATAAGCTCCGTGCTTTCGGCGTATGCTTTTGTAAGCATCAGATAGATCTCGTCCGCACTGCGGCTCTGCATTATCTCATCGGTATAGAAAAAATTCATGGCCGCATTTGCAAGGTAATTCGCGATAACTTCCGTTCCGGACATATTGAAATCAAACAGTCCCGAAATTCGGCGGTTTTCGTCCACGCACAGGTTGGAGAAATTCTCGTCTCCCTGGAAAACGCAGCGCGGAAGTTCTTTGTAAAACGATTTTAATTCGCGGCGGATTCTTTCATTTTCCTGCACCAATCTTTCGGCAAGGGCATATTCTCCCGCTTTTTGAAGATCCGCCGTCAGGTGATTAAAATTATCCTGCTTTTCGTCAATTTCAAGTCCGTCAAGTTTATCATAGGGTGAAAGGTCGAATATCGAATACATCGATACCGTTTCCGTCAAGTCCACGTTTCTGTATTTCTCGGCAAAGCGGGCAATGAAAATTCTTCTTTGAGTCCGCAGCTCCTCAAGGCATCCGTCCTTCACGTCATCGGCAACGGTTTCGTCCAGATATTCGGAAAGATAGCAGATGTTTCCGTCCCGCTCAACGATGAACCTGCCGTCTTTCGCTTTAAGGAATTTCGGCGCATGCATTCCGAATTCGCGATAGCGTTCTATCAGCCTGTTCAACTCCTCCAATCGCCCGTCCGTCATAACGGGTGCCGAATTGATGCGCAGAACGTACTTCCTGTCAATCAGGTAATTGTGGCGGATATCCGAATCTCCGTGCGATGAATCCGTAAATTCCACCGTTTGAACGGAATCCGCACCGAACAGACGCAGCAGCTCCCTGACCGTGTCGTAAATTTCGCTTCCGTTTTTAATCTCCGTTTTTTCCATATCCGCCTCCGAATCAATCATTTGCTGCCGAAGCACTGCAAGTATAGCACAGAAAGCCTGCAAATTAAAGGGACATGAAGCATTCGGGAAAGGGACGCGAAGCCTTCGGGAAAGGGACGCGAAGCATTCGGGAGCGAATCGCAAATTGCGGCATCCGCTGCCCGCCTTTAAAAACTGCTTGCATATTCCCGCACGGGGCATTATAATAAGAATGCCGATTCAGTGCATTTTCATTTTATGAAAAAGGTTCGGTTATGCCCTGCCGTTCCCGATGCCCGCATACAGCAATCGGCGGCTTACCCCGACGAAAACGGGAATCTGACGCACGGAGGAAACGAATGCGAGTTTTTAAAACTATGTTTGCCGCACTGCTTGCGGCTTTGATGCTTGTGAGCCTTCCCGGCTGCAAAAAAGAAAAGGAATTTGTTGTGCCGAGCAATATGACGCGCGAGGAAGCTGCTCTGTTCACGGCGATTGCAAATGTTTGCCCCAAGGATGACAACCATTCAAAAGTCGAATATTTAACTTTCTTCATCGAGGGCTGGAGCTTTGACAAGCTCCCTTCCGAAATTACCTCCTATCTCACAGAGTACTGTGCAAACAGCGGAGCGAACCTTGTTCAGCTCAGCTATGAGGATCTTGTTGCCCAGGGCTATATCACAAAGGGCGACGGCGATTTTTACAAGACCTATGACGACACCTACAAGATGGGGTTGGGAAAGATTTTCACATTCACCCTTAAGGACGGCGAAAGCACCGATGCGGACACATGCACGGTTGCCGTCAAAGGCTTTATTTCCGAAAGCGACACAAGCGGGTTTGACGTTGAGCTTCAATACGTTGACGGCGCATGGAAATTCGTAAAGTATTCCAATGCATGGAATCAACACCAGTTCTTCACTCCCGAACCGGAAAATTCGGACGGACCCGAAAAAGGCTGATATCACCGTTATCCGAAACACCGAACCCGAATGAAAAGCCGAATTTGCATCTGATTCTGCGGGGCTGCCGTGAGCGGCTCCGCTTTTTTTCATATCTCTCGCGTAATTTTCGCCAAAAAGCTTGAAAATCGCACCGTTCTGCGCTATAATCCGCTTGAGGTGAGAAAAGAATGAATAGTAACAAAAAACTTTACAATCTTTTTTTAATTTTTGTTGCCGTTTCGATGCTTTTTGTGTCGGTTTTCGGCAGTTTTTCCGTTGCAGACACAAACACCGAAAAAAGCGAAAAGTCTGACGATAATTATTTATTGTCCGATATTCCCGACGAGCTTTCGGACGAACCGCCCTTTGACGCCGAAGCCGTTTCCGAAAAGGATGCGGAGGATTACCGCAAATGGGCGCAGCGCGATCCGCGCTGGGGGCAGCTCCCGATGGGCGCAAGCGGAAAAACAGTGGCGCAGATCGGCTGCCTTGTAACATCCGTAACAAAGATAATTATTCAAAGCGGATACAGAACATCCGACACATTCAACGTTGCAACGCTCGTTAACTGGCTGAACACCAACGGCGGCCTGAGCGACGACGGCAATCTGTATTGGTACAAGCCCGCACAGATGATAGACGGACTTGAATTTGAAGGGATGGAGTATTACGCGGGGGATTCGTCCTCCGCCGCAATGCAGGAAAAGATAATGAGCTATGTGCGGCAGGATAAGCATGTTATTCTGACTGTAAAAAACTATGGGCATTATGTTGCCGTTGATAATGCAAAAAGCATTGCGGAAGGTCGTGTTTATATCATGGACTCGCTGAACAATGTTGCGGGAAACGCGGATGTTGCGCTGGATTCCCGTTATCCGTACGTCAGCAGGCTGTGCATCTATTCAGGCAATAATCCCAACGATTCGGACTACATCTCCCGGTGCAGCTTTGAAATGACGCATCTTGAGGCGCAGGTCAAATCAAGAGCAACGCTGTTCTCCCTGCCCTGCGACGCAAGCGCGGGGTTCGGCTCGGTTGCCGTTTCAACCGCCTCTGCCGGCGAAAAGCTCGTTGTAACAGGCGACCTTGTAAACACCCTCGGGCAAAGCTGGCACCAAGTGTTTGTTAACGGTTCGCATCTTTATGTAAAACAAGGTGAAATCGGGTTTGTGCGGTTTTTGGATGATATTGAAATTCAGTCCGAAACGATCCCGCAGGGAACGCTCCCTCTCGGAAGGTCATTCGCGCTTACGCAGACCGTTGTTTCACGGCACAGTATAACGCGCATTGAGGGCAGGTTTGCGGACGGCGACGCGGACACGCTCATGTCCGCCGCGGTGCTGCCGGGCGTTCACGGCGGGTTTGACATATCCGGCACGGCTGTTGACGCCGCACTCCGTTTCGGAAGCCTTGCCGCCGGGCATTATGCCTACGAACTTAAAGCAATTGTTACGGCAAGCTCCTCTCTCACAAGCCGAACCAAAACGTTTACGGAGATCCTCGTCTGCCCGTTTTCGATTGAGCTTGAGCCGCTGCGCACGTACACAGTCACATTTAAGGACGGAATGACACGCGAAGTCCTTTCGCAGCAAAACATATACTACGGTTTTTCCGCCGTTGAACCTGCTTTGCCCACACACGACGGTTATGTTTTTTACGGTTGGTCGGAAGACTTTGATAATGTTCGGAGTAACCTTCATGTCTATGCAAATTTCGGCCTGCCTTACCTTATCGGCGATGCGGACGGCAACGGCGCGGTTGAACTTACGGACGCACTGAGCATTCTTCGCCACTCAATGGGCATCAATGTTCCCGGAATCCTGCTCGCCGCCTGTGATGTGAACGGGGACGGCACCGTTGATTCCGTCGATGCACTGATGTTGATGCGGCGGCTGCTTGCGGCACGCGCTTTTTGAATTTGCGTCGGTTAAACCAAGTTAATTAACAAGCTGCTTTTGCGCAAAATGCGGGGCGTTCGGCTTTGTCTCCGCTGAGCAAAGGCAGCTGTATTTTTTTCATTTTGCACTACATGCTGATTTTTTCTCACTTTTCGATAGATTATAGATTTTTCTTGACTTCAGTCCCCGTTTCTGATAATATTATACGGACAGATTTGCTTCGGCGTTTTAAACACGATATGCACCGCAGCGAATCAACAAACATAACACGGAGGAAAACCGAATGAATCTCAGGAAAACTGCTGCACTGCTGCTCTCGCTCATCATGTGCTTCAGCCTCATCGTTCCCGTCGGCAGCTTTGCCGAAGGGACCGTCACCGCTGCCGATAACGCAAAGCGCAGCGAAGATCTGCTTGCTTTTGCCGGCAGACTGCACAACATGACCGAAAAGTATTCCGCTGAATATACCAAAAAAGCAGCGGATACCGACCCCTATGCAAACGGACGAATCATCGTCAAGAGCGCCGAAGAGCTGGACTACACCGGCTCCGTTGCGCATGTAAACGGCTACAATGACTGGCACATTATTCAGTACAGAACTTCCGAAGAAGCGCGCAAAGCGGCCGAAGCTTTTGAGCTTGTAAAGGGCGTTCAGTATGCCGAACCCGATATCGTCATGCAGGCGGATCAGGAACCCGGCGTGAACGAATTCCTCAGCTGGGGTTACGGTGCGGACTATGTTGATGCTTTCAACTACAATGAGTGGATGCTCGACTATGCCGGCGGCGTTGAAAACCTTCCCGAAGTCGTTGTTGCCGTTATCGACACCGGTTACGACAGCGATCACCCCTATCTTGTCGGCAGATCCGTTCCGGGTTATGACTTTGTAAACAACGACAGCAACCCCGAGGATGACCACGGCCACGGTTCCCACTGCGCAGGCACCATCATTGACGGCAACCTTCCCAACGTCAAAATCATGCCTCTGAAAGTTCTCGATGCCGAGGGTTACGGTAATTCCGCAGAGATCATTCTTGCAATGGAATACGCTTCCCTCAACGGCGCGGCTGCGGCAAACCTCAGCCTCAGCGGCCCCTGCGACACCGACCACAATGCATACGTTGAAGTTGTTGCCGAGGGCATGGCACACAACGACATCGTTTACTGCGTTGCGGCAGGCAACAACTACGGTTCCGACGCTTCCACCCGCTGCCCCGCAAACGTTCCCGACTGCGTTACCGTTGCGGCACACGACAGGAACAAGCTTATGGCCGATTTCTCCAACGTGGGCGAAATCGTTGACATTACCGCTCCCGGTGTCGGCATCCGCAGCGTCCGTATGGGCGGCGGCTACACCGAAATGGACGGCACCAGCATGGCGACTCCGCACGTTGCGGCAGCATGCGCACTTCTTAAAACCTTCAACCCCGACATGGGCGCATTCGAAGTTATCAACACTCTCAAGGGTGCTGCCATCGATGTCGGCATCGAAGGCGGCGGCACCGGTATTCTGAACGTTACCGACCTGCTTAAGTTCGACAATATCATCAACGGCGAAGGCAGCTTCCTGCACTTCACTTCCGCAAGCGAATATCCTTGGAATGCGGATGCAAACTGCGCATTCAGCGGCAATGCGGGCGTGAACAACAGCACTTCCGTCCTCAGCGCAAAAGCAACTCTCGGTTCATATCAGCGCATCAGCTTTGAATACAAAGTCAGCAGCGAACAGAACCACGACTATCTCCGTTTCCTTGCAAACGGCGAAGAACTGTTCTCCGCAAGCGGAAGCCAAAACTGGCAGACCTACACCTGCTACATTCCCACCCACGGCGATGTGCTTCTCACTTGGGAATTCAGCAAGGATGCAAGCGGCGCGGCAGGCGACGACAAGGCATACATCCGCAACGTTGTGCTTGAGGAAACTCTCAGCTCCGTTATCAACACCGGCAACGGCAACTTCCTGTTCGAGGGCAACAACTATCCCTGGACCGTTGACGGCAATGCTGCAAAGAGCGGCAATGCGGGCGTGAACAACAGCACCTCCGAAATCAGCACCTCCGCAAACATCAATTCCGGACTTACCTTCCGCTTCAACTACAAGTTCGACGGCGGCGCAGGCGATAAGTTCCAGTTTGTTGTTGACGGAAATGTTGTTCTTGAAGTTTCAACCGCATCGGATTGGACTCAGTACGATTACCTCATCGAAGAAAGCGGCGACCACACCTTTGCTTTCCGCTATGTTAAGGACGGCAGCGGTGCAGCGGGCAGCGACTGCGCATGGGTCAAGGAAGTTAACCTGCTCTACACCCTCGAATCCGCACTCAACGTTCCCGGCGGCGAGCTGAACTTCACCAGCACGGGCAGCTATCCCTGGGCGGTTCTCGATGACTATGCAAAGAGCAGCAACGAGGGCGTGAACAGCAGCACCTCCGCAATCTCTCTCAGTCTTACCATGAGCGCGGGCGAAACCCTCACCTTCCGCTACAAGGTCAGCAGTGAGCAGAACTACGACAAGTTCATCTTCACCGCAAACAACACTCAGGTATTCTCAAAGTCCGGCAGCCTTGCATGGGAGGAATACACCTACACCGCAGCCACCTCCGGCACCTACAACTTTGAGTGGAAATACACCAAGGACGGCAGCGTCAACCGCAACGATGACTGCGCATATCTTGACGATGTTGAATATCATTCCAATGCGATCCCCGGCGATTCCGACGGCGACGGCACCGTTACCGTAAGCGATGCACTGCTTGCAATGCGCTATGCAATGGGCACCGTTACAAACATCAATGTGAATGCAGCCGATGTTGACGGCGACGGCAATGTTACCATCACCGATGCCGTAACGATCCTCCGCATGGCAATGACCGCATAACCTTGACTCGACCGAATCGGCTCGGTTGAATCGAACTTAACCTACCGACAGGGACTGCCCGCAGACATGCGGGCGGCCCCTGTTTTTTGATTATGGTTCCACGAATAAGTTTTATTTCCCGGGAAATACAGCTTCGTTTCCCGAGCCCGGCTCAGACTTTTCTCAATCACGGCTTTTTTAAGAAAACGGCTCTTTAATTCGGCGGCGAAATGCGTTATAATAGAATACCGGTTCAAACCGCAGGCATTCAAATGCACATATCACTCTGAAAGGGTTCAAATAAATGGCAGCAACAGGTTCAAACGACGCAAAGAGACGCTCCGGACGGGGCTCCGCAGGGCGCAGCGAACAGCGGCCCGCTTCCGCTTCACGAAACGGAAAAAAGCAAAGCGGCAAATCCGCCGATTCGGCCGATACCAAGCGCGAGATAATCGGAGTCGTGCTTATGCTTGTCGGCATCATACTCGGCATATTCTGCTATGCCCCCCGTTCGTCCCAAGGGGTCATTGCGGCAATTGTGCCTCTGCTTTTCGGCATTTTCGGCATCGGAATGTATGCAGTGCCCGTGCTTTGTGCGGCACTCGGAGTTTGTGTTATCGCAATTCGAAAGGACAATTCCCGCACGGGCACGATCGTTTGCGCAGCCGCTGCCGCATTCGCGCTGCTTTCGTTCATTCACCTTGCCGAATATGCAAAATTGATTCCCGCCATGAACTTCGGAGAGACTGTTTCCCATGCATGGTCCGCAGGCAGCCGCCTGCGCAGCGGCGGAGGTTTTTTCGGCGGAAGCCTTGCATACCTTTTTGCAAAGTTGTTCGGCGTCACGGGCGGATGTGTTGCACTGGCGGGCATTGATATTATCATGCTGCTTGTTATCACAGGGCTTTCCCTCCGAAAAACGGGCAAAAAGCTTGCCGAAAGCGTTGCGGAGGCTCACGCCGTTTCGCGCGCCCGCCGACAAACCGAGCTTTACAACGAAAAGCTTGACGACACAAAACCCGAGAGAGGGCGCAAAAAACAAAGCTCATCCAACGAGCCGCAGTTTGACGAGGACGGATTCCTTGTTCATTCCGGAAAACCGCTCACAGCGGGGGACAGCGATTACGGGGCGGAAAGCGGCGAACAGGTTTCCTCCCTTGCAAAACGCAGCAAAGCCCGCAAAAAGCAGGAAGCGGAGATGTCCGCACGTTCCGAAAACGTGAATGCGGCGGACATTGCCGAAACCGTCGGCACATCCGATTTCACCGCACGGCGCACCCCGCAGAAGCGCAGGCCTTTCGGCACCGCAAAAAACAATGATGAACTTGAGTTTTTCCCCGTTTCGGGGCCGCTCAAAACAACAAAACCTCAGAAGCACAGGCGCAGCGGAAAACGTGAACTGAAAACAAGCAATTTTGTTCCCTCCGATGTTGATGTTGACAACGGGTCTCGGGAGGATTTTCCTTCCTACGGCGATGAACACGTTGACATTCCGATGAACCTTTCCTATGCCGATGTTGAACGCGACGAAGAGGGCTTTGCTCCTCCGACAGCGGATGACGACATGCCTTTCGAGCCGGATTATTCCAACGAGTCTTCCGATTCGGCTGTTTCCGCGTCGGAAGAGCCGTTTGACAGCCCCGCCGCCGAAGATTCAACCGAAGCCGATGATGACTTCCTGCGCGGCATTCCGGTGACACGCATGGAGGACATTCCGCCGCAAAGCATCACGGAACAGTCCGAAACGGCGCAAAGCGGCTTTTCCGCAGAACGCAAATCAACACCCGTCGGCGGCAATGATTCTTCGCAAGGCGGCAGTCCCTCGGGAAACACCGTCTCCTCCGTCGTTCCCGCCGCCGTGATCGAATACCAACGGCCGCCGTACAGCCTTCTGCGCCTGCCCGACCCTGCCGCAGCGGTTGCATCAGAATCGCCGACGGAGAAGGCAAAGGTGCTTATCGAAACGCTCAACAGCTTTAATATTTCCGCACGAATTGTAAATATCAGTGTCGGTCCGGTGATAACAAGGTTCGAGCTCCAGCCCGCACAGGGAATCCGCGTGAACCGCATCACGACCCTGAGCAACGATATTGCACTTGCGCTTGCGGCTCCGCGTGTCCGCATCGAAGCACCGATACCCGGAAAATCAGCAATCGGCATTGAAATTCCGAACAAGGATACCGCACCCGTGTACCTCCGCGATGTGCTTGAAACGCGTGAATTCAACACTGCAAAATCCCCGCTCACAATGGGCTTGGGCAAGGATATTGCGGGCAAAGTCGTGCTTGCGGATCTTGAAAAAATGCCGCATATGCTGATTGCGGGTCAAACGGGCTCCGGTAAATCCGTGTGCATCAACTGCATCATATTGAGCTTGATCTTCAAATCCGCACCTAAGGATGTTCGAATGATCCTCATCGACCCGAAAGTCGTTGAGCTGTCCATCTTCTCCGCGCTTCCGCACCTGTTCTGTCCCGTTGTTACCGAGCCGAAAAAAGCGGCGGGCGCACTGCGCTGGGCGGTTACGGAAATGGAGCAGCGTTACGGCAAGATGGGAAAAGTCAACGCCCGCGACATCTACCGCTATAATGCCATGCAGGAGCGTGAGGAGGATAAGTGGCCGCGCCTTGTTATCATAATCGATGAACTTGCCGACCTTATGATGGTTGCTTCAAAGGATGTTGAAGAATCCATCTGCCGCATTGCGCAGCTCGGCAGAGCCTGCGGCATTCACCTTATCGTTGCAACTCAGCGGCCGTCCGTTGATGTTATAACAGGCCTTATAAAAGCCAACATTCCCTCGCGAATTGCGTTTGCCGTTTCAAACGGCACGGATTCCCGCGTTATTATGGACGCAAGCGGCGCTGAAAAACTTCTCGGCAAGGGCGATATGCTTTTCCATGCGAACGGCGCAAGCAAACCCACACGCGCACAGGGTGCGTTTGTGTCGGATGAAGAGGTTGAAGCGATTCGCGACTTTTTCCTTCAGAATCAGGTGACTGCTCCGTCATATGACGAAAGCGTGTTAAGCGAAATCACCGGCGGCGGGGGAGGGCTCGGCCAAGGCAACGGCAAACAGGACGACGATCTGCTTCCCGATGCGGTGCGGCTCGTTGTTGAAAGCGGCACGGCCTCCATTTCAATGATTCAGCGCCGGCTGCGCGTCGGCTATGCGCGTGCGGCAAGGCTTGTTGACATCATGGAACAAAACAAATTCGTGAGCGAACCGGACGGTGCAAAGCCCCGAAAGGTGCTCATTGATGCAGCCGAATACAACCGCATATTCGGCGGAAATCTGCAAAGCGGCTCCCCCGGGAGCGGAAAGGATACTGATTAAGTGAACAGCGATAAATTATATTCAAAATGCCCCCGTGTCGGTCTCGTCTCTCTCGGATGCAGCAAAAATGCCGTGGATTCCGAAATTCTGTTGGGCGAACTTAAGTCACGCGGGTTCGATATCGTGAACGATGCCGCGCAGGCGGAAATCATTATCGTTAACACCTGCGGCTTTATCGAAAGCGCAAAGACGGATTCCATAGATACGATTCTCGATATGGCGCAATATAAAACCGCAGGCAGCTGCAAACTGCTTGTTGTCACGGGTTGTTTGAGCCAGCGTTACGGTGATGAGCTTGCGCGGGAACTGCCCGAGGTTGACGTTTTCAACGGCGTAAAAAACTATCCCGCTCTTGCGGAGCGGCTTGCGGAAATCTGCGGAGTTAAACCCGCGCCCGAAAGTGCGAATGCCGCGGCGTGCTGCGGCATCCCGAAGCGACTGCTCACGACCCCGTCATATCGCGCATATCTGCGCATTGCGGACGGCTGTGACAATCGCTGCACTTATTGCGCGATCCCGCTGATTCGCGGCGGCAGAGTCAGCACCCCCATGGAGACCCTTCTTGCCGAAGCTGAACAGCTTGCAAAAAGCGGGGTCACGGAGCTGACCGTTATTGCGCAGGACACTTCGGCATACGGCATTGACCTTTACGGAAAACCCATGCTGCGTGAACTGCTTGAAAAACTGACCGAAATCGAGGGGCTGCATTGGGTTCGCGTGCTTTATGCCTATCCCAACACCGTCACGGAAGAACTTGTTGACGCAATGTACCGCAACCCGAAAATCTGCAATTATATCGACATTCCGATTCAGCATATCTCGGCACATATGCTGCGCGACATGAACCGCCACGGCAGCGCGGAACACATCCGCGAAATCACGGACTATATCCGCCGCAGTGCTCCCGGGTTCATTCTCCGCACAACTGTCATGCTCGGCTTCCCCGGCGAAACCGAAGCGGATTTTGACGAGCTTATGCATTTCATGGCGGAACATCCCTTCGACAGGGTGGGCGCATTCACCTATTCCGCCGAGGACGGCACACCTGCCGCCTCCATGCCGAACGCAGTCGATGCGGAAACCGCCGAGCAGCGGCTTGACAGGCTCATGCGTCAGCAGATGAAGATTTCCCTTGAGCTGAACCGCGCAAGAATCGGCGCCGTTGTTGAAGCCCTTGTTGACGGCGCGGACGAGGAATTCCTTTTCTGCCGTTCCTACGCCGAAGCAGCCGATGTTGACGGAATCATCAAGGTTCCGCATTGCGGAAACCCCGTTCCCGCCGGAAGTTATGTCAGCATCAAAATCACCGGCGCGGATTATTATGACCTCTGCGGTGAATTGGTGCCGTCCCTTAAAACGGTTATGCGGTGAATCGACACCGCCCCTTAAATACTGTTATGCAGGGAGTCGGCATCGCCCTTTAAAACGGTTATGCGGTAAGCCGGCACCACCCCTTAAAACTGTTACGGAGAAACAAAAATGAACCTTCCAAACAAGCTTACAATGCTTCGCATGCTTATGATACCGCTCTTTATCGCATGCTTCTATCTGCCCGAAAGCTGGCTTATCGGCACACTGAACGGCGTTCCGCTGCTGCTCAAATACGTTCTTGCAGCAGTGGTTTTCCTGCTTGCCTATGTTACGGACACGCTGGACGGGCGCATTGCGCGCGCACGCGGCCTTGTTACCGACTTCGGCAAACTGATGGATCCGACGGCGGACAAGCTGCTCACCTCCGCCGCACTCATCATGCTCTGCCGATTTGAAGTCATGAGCTTCGGCAATTTCCTGATGCCGGTGTTCACATTCATCATCATTGCGCGGGAAATCTTCGTCAGCGGCATCCGCCAGCTTGCCGCAGGCAAGGGCATTGTTATTGCCGCAAAAGCCATCGGCAAGGCGAAAACAACGCTGCAATTTGCCGCAATCCTTATTACCCTGCTTTGCGGACCCGTGTTCACGGCAATAGGCATTCCCGTGGATTTCGTGCTTATCTGCGCCGCCGCTGCGCTGACGGTCTGGTCCGGAATCGACTACACCGTCGGAGCCAAGGATCTTTTCAAAAACAGGTGAGCGTTCGCCGCATCTCAACATGATTAATGCTTTTAAATCAGCCCCGATTTTTTCGCGGGCTGATTTTGTTCGAAAATATTCCGAATACTTTCTTTCATGAAAAAAGCTTCAATTAATTGTCTTTTTATCCATGACCGATTCTAAATCGGCTTTTCTTTTAAGAACGTTTTTTAATCCCGTTTTCCCTGTTCAAACCGCAGTCGGTTCAATTTCGCAGTGCTTTTTAATTATATTATTTTTTGATGTTGACACGCAGTGTAAATCATGGTAAACTATTAAAGTTGTTTTTTTCATATCATCTTGAATAAAACGATAGAAAAACTAAGGAGATCTAAAATGATCAAAAAAATCGTATCTTTGTTGCTTGTTACAGTAACAATTCTCTCGCTTGCTGCACCGCCTATCTGTGCTGAAGCATTGAATGCCGACAATATACCCATTGTCGAGTACATTCCTCAAAATCCAGCTACCCCCTCTGTTCTCAGCAACGAGGGTAGCTCTGACGATCGTTATGCCGACGCAAAGATTATATCTGTCAGTCGTGAAGCAACACTTACTTCGAAACAGACAGATCTTGCAAATCTTATGAATGAACGCAACGTGGTTTTTTTCAAAAACCAATCTGCATACGAGGTTTCCCAAGCAACAGGAATCCCTTCCGGTTTATCATGTGATTCTACTGAAACAAGTACAGTTTTGCTCGGCACCTCTGTCACCAGGATTGATGAACAGTATTTCTTTACCGAATCTGTTGCTGTTCCTCTTTTGCCCACAGATGAACCTTGCGACGACTGTGGAGAAAACTGCACTGGCGAATGCGGTGCAATCAATCCCCCTGAAGGTGGTTCACCCATAGTTATTACGGATGATGATTATAATTGTGCAGCACGCGATGTCTATTACTCTGAGCGGCTTGACGTGGACGCTGAAATCCGGGCATCGATTCTGCAAACTCCTTATGGATTCAAACGCGAAATCTATGTTTTTCACAAGCAGGAGCGAGTCGGAAGGCTAAGTATGATCGTTATGACATATAAACGCGGTCGAATGTACTTTGATGGTCAAAATCGTGATGTATATGATGTTGTCGTGTTGTGTAAATCTGCACCAAAAAGCAACAGAAAAGTCAAAAGCTTTATGACGAGAATCGGTCACGACTACAACACAGGTTATCGTTCCGGTTGTATCATTGACGAGTCGGAAATTCCGAGCTACGGAAAAACTCACTCTGTCGAATTGGGACTGAACGCAGGCGCAAATTCTTCTGGTGAAATTGAGGCCGGGCTTGGTGTTAACTTCACTTGGAGCTATGAATCAAAGGCGTTCAATTGTGCAAACGACTTCTTCGAATCTCGTTATCGAGAATGGCGTATCAAGCCGAAGACATCGGTTAACACTCTTGGCGATGCGTGGAAAATGCAGCCTGGAATAAGGACGTTCAACAATGGCAATTCCGGCAAGTATTTCTTCGTTCGCATCGAAACCGAGTTGCGCAATGGCTACTTTGGAATGACTCGTGGGAAAGGTTCCTATGAAGTACATTGTTCTTTCGATTAATTGAAAAGCATAGGGTGTTTATTATTAAGAAAAGAGGTCTAAGATGAAAAAAAGTACAAAAATCACAATTATCGCGATGTCGCTCGTTATTGCACTGCTTATTGCGGCAGTGGGCGTGCTTTGGTATTCGCTGAACACCGCCGAAACGTTTGCGAACCGCAGCCGAACCGATATAGCTCTCGGCAAGTATGAGATTCTGCGCGACCGCAGTGCTTCTCCCGAAAAGTTCCTTGAAGCCGCAAAAGCCAAAGATTATGACATCATAATCTTTTCAAAGGAACAGACGCTTGCTCTCGGGGAAAAAATCAAAGAGCTGTTCCCCGACGGCAATGCCGACAGCAGGCGTTTCACCATCGGAATTGAAGATGTTATGCCGAATGACCTTGCAAAGCTCTTCAACGATGAAATGTTCTCAAACCTTGAAATTTCCGGTTCGTATTGCGGTGTGATCATTGATTTTGACAGTGTCCCCGGTGCATCCATGACGGTAAGCCCCTGCGCGCCCTCCTACTCCGGCAGCATCATTGTTGAACAGGCTGCAAAGAAGTTTTCGGATGAGCTGCTGTCCCAAATTCTGCATAACAGAAATTTCGAAGACAGTCCCGAAGCGGCTTCCGACGGTTTGAACTGACCGAACCCGCCTTCTCCGCTTCAAACATCCTTTGCGTGAAGGATATGTGCAAAGCCCGAAGCGATTTATCATTTTGAAATGAACAAAAATCCGAAAAGCCGTGCCGCATCGGCAGCATTGTTTTTCGGATTTTTTTATTTTCGCTTTTATCGGCTTCGGTGCGCTCACCGTTCAAACGCCTGCACGGTTCTTTTCGGCTTTTTTTCGGTTTTTTTACCCACGCTCTTAAGCGCACGGATATTCCGCATCATATACATCAGGAACGAAAAGCACATCATCGCCGTGCAGATTATTATCAGCGTGTCCGACAGCGCAGGAGCAATATTATAGAACACAACATGTGCAATCATCAGCGTGTATAAAAGAAAAGTCGTCAGCTTGCCGTGCCATTCCGCCGCAAGAACCTTTCCCGTGCGGCGAATTACGGCAATGCCCATGCAGCCGGTGACGATTTCCTTCACGATTAGCAGAACGCAGGGGAACAGCAGGTTGCCGAAGCGCGTCAACAGGCAGGCAAGCATCACAATTTGTGTGAGCTTATCCGCAATCGGATCGAGCGCCTTGCCGAGGTCACTCACCATTCCGAATCTCCGCGCAATAAAGCCGTCCGCAATATCCGTTGCGCCCGAAAGCAGCAGCACCCATGCCGTTGCGGAATAATCCTTCCGAACAAGATACAGCCACGCAAGTGCAGGAACAAGTAAAAGCCGGAATGCGGAAAGCACATTCGGCACGGTCAGAATCTTATTTTTGTAAATTTCGTTTTTGCGGGCATCATCCGCTTCGTTGTTTTTCATGTTCTCCTCCCGTCGGTTCATCCTTTTTCTTTCGGGCTTTTTCGTCGAACATACGCTGCCCGGGCTTTTCTCTGCATTTCCTTTTTCGCATTGATTATATGCCGCCTGCCGCAACGTTGTATCAATTCAACATCAACGCCCGTTAAAAAAAGCAGATATCATCTTTTTAAGGAAATTATCCCTTTTTCAGTCTTTCTCGACGGGGAAGGATTCATTCTTTATTTTTAATTTTTTTGCTCAAACGCAGCGGATTCCGCATCCTTCAGCCGAACGTTATTTAAGTTTCGGATTCGCTGTTCGACATTTGCTCCGCATACCTTTCATCGCCCCACCATTTCGGCATCAGCTCATTCAAAGTAATCGTCTCACGCGTTTCGTAGTTAACAAGAATTTCCGCATCTTTGTTGCGCGGGGACAGCTGCATGAAAAACTCGCGGCACGCACCGCAGGGCATTCCGCTTCCGCCGCCGCAGGGCGGTGCATCACGGAACGCGATCATGCGTTTCACAACAGTCTGCCCGCTGTTCACAAACATATTCAATGCGGCAACGCGCTCCGCACAAAGGTTCATCACACCGCTGCAGCTTTCAATGCAGAATCCCGTGAAGATCTCTCCGTTTTCGCTTTCAAGTGCGCAAACAACATGATGCGCATACACAAACGGCGTAACATCCTCCGGATGATATTGTTCCTTTGCTTTAAGGTACAGTTTTTCCCAAATATCCATATCAATAATACCTCTTAACTCTCCCAACGATTATCAGCTGCGGTTGTCCGCTGCATAAACTATGCAGCCTATGCCCGCAATCATTGAAAAAAGTATTGCGCCGCCCATTCCGTCCGTAACAGCCGAACCTGCAAAAAAGCCTGCAATTCCGGCAAGTATCATGATAATTACCGAAACTGTTGTTCTGAATTTTTTCATATGCTTCTCCTTATTTTTGAATTGCGTTTTCCGCCACGGCTCATTTTCGGGTCTGAAAGCACAAAAAAACAACCTTTATCGTGGTAGACAAAAGTTGTTTTCCTGATGGTGCGGTTGATGGGACTTGAACCCATACGGTCTCCCATACGCCCCTCAAACGTACGCGTCTGCCTGTTCCGCCACAACCGCATTTTTCACTGCGAGAGATATTATAACTCTTTCCGATGCATTTGTCAACACAAATTATGTCCGAAAGTCAATATATTTTTAAAGCTGTGCAAATTTCCGCCTTTTGCCCTTTTGCAGGGTGCAAAACGTGCTGCGTTTATGTTATAATATAGGCACAGCAAACCCTTGTTTCAGGGTCGTTTTACGAATAATATCGGGAGGTTGGGGCGATTTTCGACTTTTACTGCGCAATTCCGTCCGAACCGGAAAGGGAACAGAACATGCAAAAAGATAAAGCACTTGAAATGGCACTCGGTCAAATCGAAAAGCAATACGGCAAGGGTGCAATTATGCTGATGGGAGATGCCGCCTCAAGGATTCAGGTTTCCGTCATTCCGACGGGCTGCATTGAGCTTGACGCAGCTCTCGGCGTCGGCGGCGTTCCGCGCGGAAGAATAGTTGAAATATACGGGCCGGAATCCTCCGGCAAAACCACCATTGCGCTGCATATCATTGCCGAAGCGCAAAAAATGGGAGGTATGTGCGTTTTTATCGATGCCGAACATGCGCTTGACCCCGTTTATGCCGAAAAGCTTGGCATCAGCATGGACAAGCTCTATGTTTCCCAGCCGGACAACGGCGAACAGGCACTTGACATTGCGGATGCACTCGTTCGCAGCGGCGCGATCGACGTTATCGTTGTTGACTCCGTTGCAGCTCTCGTTCCCAAAGCCGAGCTTGAAGGCGACATGGGTGATTCTCACGTCGGCTTGCAGGCAAGGCTCATGAGCCAGGCATTGCGCAAGCTTGCCGGCGTTGTCGGAAAATCCCGCACCTGCGTTATTTTTATCAATCAGCTCCGCGAAAAAGTCGGTGTTATGTTCGGCAATCCCGAAACCACCACCGGCGGCAAGGCGCTGAAGTTCTTTGCCTCCATCCGTTTGGACGTCCGCAAAATCGACACGCTGAAACAGGGCAATTCGCCTGTCGGCAACCGCACGCGCATCAAAGTCGTTAAAAACAAGGTTGCGCCGCCTTTCCGCGTTGCCGAGTTCGACATTATCTACGGTGAAGGTGTTTCTAAGGAAGGTTCCATTCTCGATATGGGCGTTGCAAACAAAATCATCACAAAGACCGGCGCATGGTTCTCCTACGGCGATATCCGCATCGGACAGGGCAGGGAAAACGCACGCAATTTCCTGCGCGACAACCCCGAGCTTTGCAAAGAAATCGAAAAGAAGCTCCGCGACCTTATCGAAACAGCCCATGACGAAACCGCTCCCGTCAGCGAGGACGAGCCCTATTCCGAGGATGAATAATTCAAAAGCAACCCGCGCTTTATGCCGTGCATACCGAAAACATGGCGGCTGACGCTCAGGTTAACGTCCCGCGGTTAAATTTTCAATTACAAAAAGCTCCGCAGCAGGTATTTCGGCCGTGCGGAGCTTTTTCGCATTTTATCCGTTTTGTCAAATTCGAATTCTCAGCCCAATCCGAGTGCGGCACGGAGTATCAGCACGGCGTCCGAAAGCGTGACGTTTCCGTCCCCGTCCGCATCGCAGAGTGCGGCAGTTTCGGGCGAAAGCTCAGCCGTTCCGAGTGCGCACCGCATCACGAGCAGCGCATCCGCCGCCGTCACAATGCCGTCCCCGTCCGCATCGCCGGGAACACCCGATTCGCCGCCGTTAACAAAGATCCATCCGCTTTGCGTCTGCGTCGGCACGGGATATTGATCGTCGTCGGTCATCATATAATTAAATTTTTTAACTTCAACGCGAATTTCGGAATCCTCCGCAGCGCCTGCAAGCACGGTAAAATTCATTGTGTGAATAATGCCGTTGTTTGCCTGCGTCATGCCTTCGTTGCCCGGGTACAGCACGCCGAGGCTGATCCTGCCGGGTATGGATGTGTCCAGATGGTTAAGCGTGTTTTCCCAATCTATCGCGCTGCCGCAGGTCACGGAATTCAGCTCCAACGCCTCCGGATCATACCAGACCGTGACTGCAAGCGCATGTGCAAGATAGTCTTCGCCTTCAATGCAAAGATTGATGTCTGCCGATTCGCCCGCCGCCGCTGCTGCCGTGTCCGCATAAAAAAGCACCGTCTCCGTGTTTATCCTGAGTGCCTCGGCACTCGCCGCCGCAGGCCGAACAAAGCCGCACAGAACCGCTGCGGCAAGAATGATTGCAGCAGCAAGAAGTCCTGTAAATCCGCATTTTGCTTTCTGTATTTTTCCGTTTATCATCTGATTTTGAACCCTCCCCGTGATTCTGCACTTATTCTATCTTTTTTTTGCATGATTTGCAACACCCTTCAACAAAAACCTCGTCCCCGCAGTTGCCCGCAGGGACGAGGTCAGGAAGAAATCCCGCTGTTCTGTTAATGGGGGAGGAATCATGCATCAGGGTGCTCCATCCTCCCCATCGAAGTGGTTATTGCTCGATATGCATTGCGAAACGAAGTGCCAGCAGCGCATCCATGGAGGTTATGAATCCATCGCCGTCAACATCCGCAATCTGCTGATTTTCAACGGGCAAAATGTCCATTGCCATGCGCAGGATCGTCAGCGCATCCGCCATGGAAACATTGCCGTCACCGTCAACATCGCCAAGCATTTCATACTGTGCCGTGACAACAAGGTCTGCCATGATGTTTGTGAATGCCTTGTCCCAGCCGGTGAAGGTGTAGCCCGTGCGAGTCGGTTCGGCGGGTGCTTCTGCATCGCCGCCGTACTGCACTTCCTGAGTCTTAAGCACTGTTCCGTCCCAGTCCTTGAAGGTTACGGTGTAGGTATTGATTTCATACTGTGCCGTGACAACAAGGTCTGCCGTGATGTTTGTGAATTCCTTGTCCCAGCCGGTGAAGGTGTACCCAACGCGAGTCGGGTCGGCGGGTGCTTCTGCGTCGCCGCCGTGCTGCACTTCCTGAGTCTTAAGCACCGTTCCGTCCCAGTCCTTGAAAGTTACGGTGTGCATTTCGGGCTGTGCGGCCGCAACAGTGACAGCGCCATTTTGGACAGCAAACTCTATGGGTTCACCATCATAGTTGTAAATGTCATAGTTCTCATAATCGTAGGTTACGGTTATGCTGTACGTGCCGGGAGCCGCATCATCTGCAACCTTAAACTCAAGGTAGATTATTACACCGTTTTCAGTGCAGTTTCCAGATGTGGTATTTCCCCAAAACAGGGGTTGCGGATTCTCGATTACCGTACTGTGCAGCTGTCCGGGAAGTAATCCAGTGTCCTCAAAACCGAGCAAGGTAAGGTTTTCATCATAACCAACCATAATTCCCATGACAACCACACCGGGGTTATTGGCAAGTTCAATGGGGATACGAACGGTTTCTCCCGGGGCAGCTTCAGCATTACCCACAACTATTGTAGGTTCGTTCTCAAACGTGGTATTGTCCGGTCGGACCGCAACGATACCTTTCTGACTGCTGTACGGCAAAGTGGCGTATGCCGGCCACTTTGCAAGGTGACGCATAAGAATCATGCCATCGAGGTTATTTATCCTGCCATCGGCATTTACATCAGCACCGGGTGAAATCATCGAAGCCGGGTAGGAAGGCCACTTTGCAAGGTGACGCATGAGTACCATGCCGTCAAGATTATTCACTCTCCCATCCCCGTTTACATCGCCGTAAACTACATCAGTTACAGTCAATGTACCGTTTACAGTTGCGAATTGAACCGCTTCTCCTGACTGGTTGTAGATATCATAGTTATCGTAATCATAACTTACTCTGATATGGTACTCACCCTCCTCAGCGTTATCGGCAACCTTAAAGGTCAGAGTTGCAATCTTGCCGTTAACCGTACAATCAGCCGTCGCTGTCGGATTTGCCCAATACAACGGTTGAGGATTCTCAATCTCTGTGCTGAACATTTGTCCCGGAACCAATCCTGTATCGCTAACACTGAGCAGCGTTAGATTCGAATCATATGCAACCTGAATTCCCATGGTTACAAACCCCGGGTTATTCGCAATGCTGATATTAACCGCAACGGTTGAGCCTGCGGAAGTTGTTTTGCTTTCAACAACAATCTGCGGAGCATCGGACGGCACGGGTGTTGAAACCGGTTCGTTCTGCACATACTGTGCCGTAACAACGAGGTTTGCGGTAACATTGGTGAATTCCTTGTCCCAACCGGTGAAGGTATAGCCCGTGCGGGTCGGGTTCGCGGGGGCTGTTGCCGCGCCGCCGTACTGTACCTGCTGAGTCTTAAGCACCGTTCCGTTCCAGTCCTTGAAGGTTACGGTGTATGTGTTTGCGCTGTACTGTGCCGTAACAACGAGGTCAGCGGTAACATTGGTGAACGCCTTATCCCAGCCCGTGAAGGTATAGCCCGTGCGGGTCGGGTTCGCGGGAGCTGTTGCCGCGCCGGTATGGTATACTGATTGTGTCTTAAGTACCGTACCATTCCAATCCTTAAATGTTACAGTATGCTTCGTAACGGTTATCCCGTAAGAACTTACATGGCTGTTGTATCTGCAATTCTGCATTGCGACCGCTTTTACGGTTGCAGCACCGTTAAGAACAAACGAGCCAGTATATTTGTTGCTGCTCTCCGTTGGAGTGGAACCGTTTGTTGTGTAAAAAACCGTTGTTCCGCTGCTTCCGGAGATCGTAACTCTTGTTCCGTTAGCATCGTATGCAGTTGTAATGGTAGGTGCTGCCACCGTAAGCACTTCAAGAATCTTTGTTCTGCATTCGGGACCGAAACCACCGTCAACGGTAAGACCGTATGCACGTTGGAAGCCCTTAAGTGCTTCGGCCGTGCCGTATCCGAACTGTCCGTCAACATCGCAGCTGTAGCCGCACTGATTCAGACAGGCCTGAAGCCAGCGTACATAAGTGCCGCTGTCACCGACGTTGAGATAAGTGCCGGAAGGAGGAGTTGAATACTTGTTAGGATTCTTCGGGTTTGTCAAATCCTGAACTCCGCCGCTCGGAGCGGGAGTGGGGGTCGGAGTAGGTGTTGGAGTAGGATTTGATGTAACGAGTTCGCAATAATCCAAACAACCCCAGCCTGTTGTTCCGTTGTACGTCATTTTGCCCCAGTTTGTTGAAGTTCTCTGCGTTACGGTAACAATGGTGCCTTTCGGTATCGCAGTCAAAACCGGATAATCCGTGCTCGGTCCGCTTCTTACATTAAGTCCTGCCGAACCGGTTACTCTGTACTGCCAGTTTCCGTTTTCAACATCCGGCGGAGTTGTGGGATCCGGACTGGTTGACGGAGCGTTGGTGCTGCGGTTAATGGTCGCAGTGTTGTAATGCGAGTACGGAATATAATGTTTATAAACATGACACTGACCAGAGCTGCCCCAGTCCCAGTTGCTGTCCAAAACATAGATGCCGTTGGATGAATCGGCTGAGATGAAAATTGCATAATGCGTATCAAAGCTGATCAAATCGCCCGGCTGTGCATACCGACTCATGTTCGAGTAGTTAAACGAGTAACTGCCGATTTTGTTCACATTAACGCTGCTCGAGTTTGAACTTTTGAAAATGTACCACTCTGCAAAGTTTGCAAAGCCATAACATGACCATCCCGCACTATAGCAAGAACCGTCCGAATCGTACACTTCCGGGAAGTTATTCACGGAAACGCTTCCGAAAAGGTTTCTGAACCATGAGCTTGCCACAACATGCGTATTCAAGCATTTGTCGCAATGATGGTTGCTTTCATATGTTCCGCACGCCGAGCCTGTAGTCGTAAAGTACGATATGTTATTGTTTAAGTAATCAATTTTCTGATTGATCACTTCTGTGTTAGAGAGCGTCCCACCGTCAGGCTCCCCATTCACGTATTTGGGCAAACCGTAGCACTGGATTTCTGCGTCTGTAAGCGGATAAGACCCACTAATAACAGCGTTGGATGCATTGCCTTCGATCGTGTAAACCTGTCCGTTGGAAACCCCGATAACGATACCGACATGATCCCATTCACCGGCTTGCGATGCCTTATCAAAGAAGATCAAATCACCCTCCTGCGGAGTGTATTCGGTCGGAGATTTGTAATCAACGTGGAAATAAGAGTATCCTCCGGAGCTGTTAGATCCGTCTGCATGTGCGTAAGCCGCATTGCTTATCACACTTGTGGGAATACCGGCCTGTCTGGCACACCAAGAGACAAACATTGCACACCACGCATAGTAATGGCCATACGTATTGCCTTTAACTTGAGTTCCGAACCAATAACCGTATTCCGAATAGTTGCCGGAACCTGAGCCGGTACCATTCAGGTCTTCAATTGAATCCCCCTCATGATACCCAAGCTGGCTGCGCGCAACATTCACAAGGTCGGTGCGCTGGTTGCCCGTAATCGAAACATTGCAGAGCTGAGTATAATACTTGCCGCTGCGATAGGACGCCGACGGAGTGTAAGAAGGGGTAAGCATGGGCTTTACCGAAAGTGCGGCTTCGGCGGTGTTTTCCGCCTCCGCACGGGTCGCAGTCCCGCTCTGTCCGATTTCGGCAGCAGCCTGCAAGGGCAGCACCGAAACAAGCACCATAAGTGCAAGCAGCAAAGCGGTAAACACTCTGAACTTTGTCTTCATTTGTCATGTTCCTCCTGACTGATATGGACTTGGTAGTTTTTGCTCCTTCTCAAGAGCATATAACACCCGAGCGGACATTTGCCGCGGGCGGTTATATCGAAAAAATGTTAAGGAAGTAGGTTGCCAACAAATCAGCTTGCTTTCCGCAAGCAAACGAATAAATAAACTCCTAAGTGTTGCTCGCAAGAAGCAACGATCCTTTTAATTCTGTTCGATGGTGGGGCTTCTCTGCAAAATCAAAATTTAACTGAAATTGTTTTAGCTATCATCGATAAGTTCTTAAATCTTCTTTGCAAAAGCAATTATACTCTCTGAAAAGATGTATGTCAAGTGCATTTGCACACAGTCCTCCATTTTTTTCAAATATATTTTACTGTCTCGCGCTTTTTTTGCATCGCGGCGGCGGGTATCCAACAGCGGCATGTCAAGCACAACAATATCCACACCTTTTTCAGACGTCAGGTATTGCCACTGTTCAATTATCTCCCGATAGTTTCTGCCGAGTCTGTCAATGGAATGCACAAAGAGCGTGTCCCCGCGGCGAAGCCTGCGCAGCAGCTTTTTGTATTGCGGACGTTCAAAATCCCTTCCGCTCTGCTTTTCCGCAAATATATATTCCGCCCGAATTCCCGCGTTGCACATTGCCGCAAGCTGCCGCGCTTCGTTCTGTTCCCTGCTTGAAACGCGAACATAGCCGTATTGCCTCCCGTCGCGATGTTCCGTTTTTCCGTTTTTATGCATTTTTCTGTTCCTCCGATATTCTGCAAAGAATCACTTCCCTTATTATAGCGAGAGTGCGTAACTGCCGTTTGCGGAACGGATATACCGGATATTATTTCGTTTTTATGCTGTACGCGTTTTTGTACACTTGACATCGGTTTAATGCACTTGTATAATAGGATGGAGTGTCTATATGCTGCCGTATTCTCGGCACCGCTGCGACACATTAACATAAATCGGAGGTGAAATTCTGTGGCTTTTGATGCTTTATATATAATTCTTCCGGTCGCTGCTGCCATTTTCGGCGCAGGCGGCGGAGTATTCGTAAAAAATATATATGACAAGAACAGTGCAGAATCCAAGGTCGCCAAGGCGGACGAGATGGTCAAAAAAATGATCACCGACGCACAGAAGCGCGCCGAAACACTGAAAAAAGAGACCATTCTCGAAGCGAAAGAAGAAGTCTACCGCCTTAAGACCGAGAATGAGAGGGAAAGCAAAGAAAGGCGGAGCGAATTGCAGCGCGCGGAGCGCAGACTTCAGCAAAAGGAGGAAAGTTTCGACAAAAAGCAGGACACCCTTGAGCAGCGCGAGCAGCAGCTTGCAAAGCGCATCAAGGCGATCGATGCAAAAGAAGCTTCCGTCAGCAAGCTTTATGATGCACAGCAGCAGGAACTTGAACGCGTTGCGGGCATGACGCAGGACGAGGCAAAGGACGTGCTTCTCAACAACGTTGAAAAAGAAGCAAGGCACGAGGCTGCGCTCATCATTCGCGACATTGAATCCAAAGCAAAGGCCGAAGCCGACAGGCGCGCCGTGAACATCATTTCAATGGCGATTCAGCGCTGCGCAGCGGATCATGTTGCGGAATCCACCGTTTCCGTTGTGGCTCTGCCCAACGACGAAATGAAAGGCCGCATCATCGGCAGGGAAGGACGCAACATCCGCACACTCGAAACCGCAACCGGCGTTGATCTCATCATTGACGACACGCCCGAAGCGGTCATCCTTTCCGGCTTTGACCCCATGCGCCGCGAAGTTGCGCGAATTGCACTCGAAAAGCTCATCCTTGACGGGCGCATTCATCCCGCACGGATCGAGGAAATGGTCGAAAAGGCACGCAAAGAGGTCGAAACCCAAATCCGCGAAGCGGGCGAACAGGCCGTTTTCGAATCCGGTGTTCACGGTTTGCATCATGAGCTTGTTCGTTTGCTCGGCAGATTGCGCTACCGCACCAGCTACGGTCAGAATGTTCTCAAGCATTCAATCGAAGTTTCGCACCTTGCCGGACTTATGGCAACGGAACTCGGCGTTAACGTTCAGCTTGCGAAGCGTGCAGGTCTGCTGCACGACATCGGCAAGGCGGTTGACCACGAGGTTGAGGGCACGCATAACCAAATCGGCGCGGATCTTGCAAAGAAATATCGTGAAAACAACCAAGTTGTTCACTGCATTCTTGCACACCACGGCGATGTTGAACCCGGAACGGTTGAAGCCGTTCTCGTTCAGGCGGCGGATGCAATTTCCGCAGCAAGGCCGGGCGCAAGGCGTGAAACCCTTGAAAATTACATCAAGCGTCTTGAAAAGCTTGAGGAAATTGCCAATTCCTTTGACGGCGTTGACAAGAGCTTTGCGATTCAGGCGGGCCGCGAAGTCCGCATCATGGTCAAGTCCGATACCGTTTCGGATACGGATATTGTTGTTATCGCAAAAGACATCGTCAAGCGCATTGAATCCGAGCTTGAATATCCCGGACAGATCAAGGTCAATGTTATTCGCGAAACACGTGCAACGGAATATGCGAAATAATTGCGCCTGACGTTCCGAACAAATTTTTTCAACGCAAAAACCCGTTCCCGAGGTTAGCTGTCCCCGGGAGCGGGTTTATGTTTGTCCGTTTGTCGTTCGTGCTTCCGTCCGCATTTCGCTGCTCCGAACACAGCGGAACCAAACCGAAATCAATCTCTGTTTTCGTTCAGTTTTTCAATCGGACTTCCGCAAAGCAGTCTTCCCTTTGCCGCAAGGCTTATCAGCACGATAACGGCGGCGCAGGCAAAGCTCAGCCCGAGCATTGTCCAAACGGTTGCACCGAACCGCTGCAGTCCATACAGTTTTGACGTAAGTGCGGAATTCAGGCTGTTATACGCTTCCGGGAATTGCTGCATGAGCCTCCGCGCCGAAAGCACTGCATAGCCCGCATACACGACCCAGCCCACCGCTGCGGCAATTAAGCCGTTTATTAATGCCGTGCCTGCAAATTTTCCGACTGCCTGCCTGCCCGACATGCCGATTGCGCGCAATATTCCGACGTTTCGCATTTGCTCCCTTGCCTCCAGCGTGAGCGCGTTCATAAGCAGCATCAGCATTATGACCGCAATGCATCCGCCGACGGACAGAATCAGCGTTATCTGCTGAATGCTTGTTTGCAGATTCGCCGCAAGCGACTCGCGGCGGTTGGACATTCGCACTCCGAGGTCCGCCGCCTTTTTCGCAAGCACATAGTCCGTTGCAGCGTATCCGGAGCGGATATCCGCATAGCAAAATGCGCCCGTGTAAGCAAAATCCCCGTTCATTACATAATTGCCGTCAACGATGTAATCTCGGAATTCATCCGTCAGCTCCGCAAAGGCATTTTTAATCAATGCGGTTGAAGCAGCAACGTTGAAAGTTCTTGCTCCGTAGGCCTCAATTTCGGTAACGGATGTTGAAGTATCGGAACAATAAACGATTCCGCCGACCGTATAGGAAAAAGTTTTGAGCGAATGTTCGCTTTCGTCCCCTATATAGTTTTTTTGCGCCGCTCCGTAAAACGAAAGTTCGATTTTGTCGCCCGGCTTTATTCCGATACTGTCAATATCCCCGTATGTTTCGCGCAGTTCATCGTCATACATTCCATAGTTAATCATGATATTTCCGTCCGAACCGCGCACCGCAAAAAGCAGAACCTGTTCGCCACGCTCATAAGCCTGCCTGTCGAATGCCGAAAGGTCAAGTTCAACATCATCGCGTGCAAGAAGCCTGTCCGTTATGAATTCGGGGTATGCATACAGATTTGAGTGTATGCCGTCATCATACGGCACATAATAGTATCCGTCGCGAAGCTCCGCTTTGTCCGACGCCCGCGAAGCGGCAAACGCAGGGGAGGATTCCGAACCCGCATAATTCAGCTCAACTTTCATAAGTATGTACGGATCGACCCGCACCATGCCTTGAATTGTGCGCATCTGCTCAACTGCCTTTTCGGGAATCAGGTGTTCATGCATCACATCGTTTTCGTAGTCAAAATCGCTGCTGCAATAGATTTGATATGCGGGGAACCGTTCCGTTTCATGTTTATTGCTCAAAGGCGATGCGGATTCCACCGCCATGAAAAACACTGCCGCACAGAACAGGGAAGCGAGCGCAACGGTCAGCACGCGCTTTGCCGCCGCAATGCGGCGCGCTTTTTTCCGTGCAACATGCAGCCTGCCCGTCAGCGGCTGATGCAGAGCGGTTTGGAAAACGATCAGCCGCATCAGAATGATTCCGAACAGCCAGCAAAGCACGGCGAGCCCCACTTGTTTGAAAGGGATATCAACAAGAATTTCCGCGCCGTTTTTGAACAGCGCCGTGCGAAGCAGCAGCCATGTGCCGCCCGCGCCGAATAAAATGCCGAGGGCAACCGAAGGAATGCAGATGAACAGCATCTCAAAAATCTGCATTTGCCGAAGCTGCCGTTTTGTTACGCCGATGCTGCGGAAAAGCGCAATCTGTCTTATTTGTTTCTGCATCTGCATTATGTTGACGCAGACAACCGCAAGCAGCGTGACGGCAAAAATCAATGCCGTAAAGAAAATGTTGTATGTTTGAGTCTCCTGCTGCGCATACTTTGTTGCATTGAATGCAAGCGGAACGCTGCCCACGGTCTGATACACTCTTGCAATAAAGTTTGTTTTGTCCGTGTCGAACCCGGTGCAGAAAAAATTGCTTGTCGGTGCATCGCAAAGCTTTATTCGCAGATCGGAACCCTGCTCCTTCTCTGCATTATTAAAGGCCTCCGCCTGCAATTGCGCCTGCCGCACAATTTCTGCACACGCATTTTCCGTCAGGAGTGCGCTGCAAAGGGTTGCGGAAATTCCGCTTTCGGCGCGTGAACTTGTGCCGTCAAGTTCGCAAACGGGCTTCGTTGCCCAAGTCCAAACATCCGTGTATTCTTTAATAATGCCGACAAGCTGATATGTTCTGACAACGTTGACGGGGTGCGACGTTCCCAATGCGGAGTTTTCCCGCGCCGCAATGCTGACGGAGAGCGTGACATCCTGTCCAAGGGTGTAATCGATGCCGAGTTTGCTCAAAAGATCCGCTTCCATCGCGATTTCGCCGTCACTTTCGGGAAATCTGCCTTCGTTAACCGTAATATGGCCGAGTTTTTTCAGCGTTTCGTCCACTGTGCCGACGCCGTCCTCCCCGATTGTTCCGTAAACATTCATGACGCCGAGTTCATCCAGCCAGTCGCTGTTTGCGGCTGCGCCCTTAAGCTTTGAATTGATGCCCGGCAGAATCAACTGCCACTCGCCGTAGGTCGTTTTTCTGAACACATCGTTTGTTTTTATCATGCTTCCCGAAACGGACAGCGTGATAACCGCAAATGCAAACGATATTGCAAGGATAACGCTCATAAGAACGCTGCTGCGCTTTTTTCCGCAAACGCTTTGCCACGCCAGCTTCAAACACTCCATTTTTGCCTCCGATCCGACAGCGGTTTTCCGCCCGCTGTCCGCTTTGCTGCTGATGATACCCCTTATTGTAAATTAAAAACCTTACGAACAGCTTTCAGCGTGCCTTACAATAACGTAAGACGGGCACGGCTGCACATATTATGTGTTGAAAATACGCCGCCGAAAAACAAAAAACAGCCGAATAAGCGGCTGCCTTTTTTGGGGAGCTTTCCGCAGCAATCTTCTGCAATTCAAAACAGCCGAACGATCGCCGTTATCAGCAGAACCGATGCCGCAGCAATAACAATTCCGGAGAATACGCAGCGGCAGACAAAGTTTGTTTTCGGAGTTGTGCGCACATATTTTTCCGTGACCTTTCCCTGTTCGAAAAGTTTTTTCAAATCAGGGGAAATATAATTGCGCCTGCGGAAAGCGTTTGCCAATATTGAACCGCCGAAGATAAGAAAGAAAACCGCAGCGATGATTTCGGACAGTCTGCTCACAGTATTCCAATCCGCTGATGCCGCTGCTCCGCTTGCGCTCACGGCGGCAGCACCGAATAACGCCAACAGCAAATATGCCGCCGCACCGATGCGCAGCCCGTAAACAAGCTTTTTAAGCTTCTTTTCGTTTTTTTCGGATGAAGTTTTTGTTTCGGCCGCATTCTGCCGTGAGTTTTTGTATGCCATTGTTTGCCCTCTCCGTTCCGTTTTTTCCGCCTGCCGTATGCCTGCGCCGCTGATATGGTACCACCCGCCCGCGGCCGTGTCAAGCATCGGGAGCGTTCACGATGTTTCGCTTTCAAAAAAGCTCGGCTCCGCCGTTTGCTTTGTCCGAATACCTTTTAATCGTTTTTTTAAAAAGTTAAGGCGTGAAAATGTTCCTTCACTTGCGTCTGCCCGTCTTAAATGATATAATAGACTTGCGATACAACATCGGTTTCGGAAATGCTCCGAATGATTTCCGCTTACCCCTGCTGCACACCGCAGGCTTAAGTCGGCAATTCACTTCAGGCCGATTGATTTTTTGCAAACAAATTCACGGAGGAAGCACTCATGTTCAAAAAAACCGCCGCCGCTCTTCTTGCGCTCATTATGCTGCTGAGCTTTTTTGCCTGCGACACGCCCGGCGCAAACGGGGGAGAGGATTCGATCCCGTCGCAAAGTCCGACCCTGCTCCCGAGCGCGGCCGATACCGCACAGCCCACTCCGACGAATTCCGCGATCGAGTACAAAAAGTTTTCGACCAAACCCTTTTCAAGGGCAGCGACCGTCAGCCGGGCGGTTCTTCACGATGATGATCGCATATCGATTTCGGCGAACGAATTGGTTTATATCGATGATTTTGCCGTGCTGAAGCTTACGGCGGAAAATAAATCGGCGGATGACTTGCTTGTTTCCGATGTTTCGATTTATGTGAACGACTGCCTTGTTGAAGTTGACTTCAGGCACAAATTTGCTGCGGGCAAAGCCGAAGATTTCAGTCTGTACATGCCGATTCTTGATATGATGCTGTACGGCATTCGGGAAATTTCCTCCATTGACATTGAATTCCGCATTGCAGCCGCTTCGGGCGAAAAATACTTTACAGAGCTTACCCACCTGTCCGCCGCTTCCGCACAGCCGCGGGAACCGGGCGCATATGATTACAGCGGCTATATTGCAGGCGATATTGCTCAGGCCATTCATTATGATAAGTTGAACGCTTTCAATGACTCTCCCGGTTTTGAATCCGACGGATTGAGCCTTGATTCATCCGCACTCATCACCGTCAACGAAAAATACCGTGTGCTGCTTGAATTCGAAAACGCCGCTGCCAAGCCCGCAGAGGTGAACATCGGTTATATCAAAATCAACAACCTTGTTGTTTTTAACGAATTTGATTATGCCGCCTTCCGTATTCATCCGCAAAAACATGCTGTTATCAGCATTCCGCTTTTCACAAAAGCACAGCTGCTTTTTTACAGCATCGGCAGAATTGCGGATGTGCAGTTTGATATCACGCTGACAAACGAAAACGCCGAAATTCTTTCGCGCGGTTCGGCTTCCGTTGCGATTCCCGGCAGAGTCGGAAACTTTGACTTTTCCAATCAGTATGCCAATTATGATGAAAACGGAGTTTGCATGTTGGTTGCCGGACCCATTGAGAACTTTGATCTTGCAAACAAAAATCCGCTTATCCTCGTTTACGTCAAAAACGAAAGCGGGAAGACGATAAGCATTTCAAGCTTTGAAAAATGTCTGTTCATCAACGGGCGGCCCGTCGAATGTGTGAGTTTTTCAAAAATTCTGCGAAGTGATGATCGTATGCTTTTTGAAATTGAAATTGATGCGGCTTCACTTGAAACCGAGCTTTCCGCAATTTGGGAAATTGCCGTGTCATTCGAAATTTCTGATGAGAACGGTAATTTGATTTGCAAACCCGAAATAAAGCTTCAGGATCCTTCTCAGTCCCCTATAACAGCCGCATAACTGCGGCACCGCCTAACTGCGGCACCGCATTCGGCTTTCTTTATTCAAATTCAACGTTCGTAAGGCAGCCTTCATGCAGGGTTTGCGTGTCGGCTGCCTTTTCCGCATTCTTTTTCTGTTGAAACCGAACATCGCAAGTGATATAATAAATTCGGAGGAATTTTTGCGATTTTTGTTTTATTCTGCGAGATATTTCCTCAAAACTAAATATACAAAGCAAGGATGAACCCCTGTCCCTGCCGGCAGTTCGTGAGTCCATTTCGGGATCGGCTGCCGCCGTTTGGCTGTCCGTTCCTTGCCTTACGAAATCCCGACCCGATTCGGATTTAGCTTAAACGGCTGCTTTCGGCAGGAACTGCTTTGAAACTTTTCCGTCGGCACGGGGCCTGTCGATGTTTGCCCGGCGGCAGGCAAATAAAAAAACAAAAGCACCGCGGAAGATAAAACCTGCAAATGCGTTTTCTTTTTCGGGGTTTTTGCAGCATTGACACGGAGTAGGTCATAGAAATGAAACTGAAGTTTTTGGAACAGTACAAACACCTCGGAAAGGAGATATATATCCTTTTCTGGGGACGAATCGTAACAAGCATGGGCTCGCTTATCTGGCCGCTGCTGACTTTGATTCTTGAAAACAAGCTCGGCTATGATGCAACTCTTATTGCGGGCATTTCATTTGCAATGTCGATATTGCAGTTTCCGATGCTTCTGCTCGGCGGCAGGCTTGCGGATAAGCGCAACCGCAAGAACGTCATTGTCATCTGCGATCTGGTAACGGTTGTTTGTTATATCATCTGCGGTCTGATTCCGCTTTCGGCATACAGCATCGGACTGTTTTATGTTGCAAGCGTTTTTGCAACCATCGAGGGTCCGTCATACGATGCACTGATTGCCGATCTGAGTGACGGAGAGGACAGGGAAAAGGCATACAGCCTTCAGTATCTCGGAATGAACCTCGGGCTTGTGCTTGCGCCCACAATCGGCGGTTTTCTGTTCAAAGACTATCTGTGGCTTGCGTTCATTATCACGGGCATTGCAACGCTTTCTTCAACGCTGCCGATTCTTTTCTTTGTCAAAACGCTCAGCATACCGAAAAAGAACATCAGCGCATACGAACAAAAGCGTGAAGGTGTGAGTGTTTTTTCGCTTCTGCGCGAAAGGAAAACGATACTTATATATCTGCTTGTTGCGGGAATCGGCGGGTTTGTGTATGCTCAATTCAACTACCTTCTTCCGCTTAACATGGGTGCGCTTTACGGCGCGGAAGGCGCGGAAATATTCGGCGTTATGACAAGCGTCAACGCCCTCGTTGTAATCCTTGCAACACCCGTTGTAACGACCTTTTTCGGGCGGATCCGTGATGTTCGAAAGATACTTCTGGGCGAAACGCTGATAGTTGTCGGGCTGTTCTGCTATCGGTTCGTTCAGGGAATCATCCCGCTGTATTTCGTTTTAATGACTGTTTTCACCATCGGTGAAGTATTCAACACCATCGGCGTGCAGCCCTATGTGACGCGGCGCATTCCCTCAACGCATTGGGGAAGGATGAACTCGATAATATCCATTGCATCCGGTGCTTTTTCCGGAGTCGGCAACCTGCTTATCGGCAAGCTTGTGGACACCTCGGGCTTTGATTCCGCGTGGCTCGTTATCGGCATTGCGGGAATTTTTCTCATACTCTGTGCCGCCGCAATGTGCATTACCGATAAAAAATATTTCCCCTTGCTTTATGAAAAAAGCACCCCCGGAAGCACTCCCGAAGCGTTTTCGGATTCGGAGCCGGAAAGCTCTGCGTCGGGATCCGACAAATAGCATTCGGCCTTTTCGGCTGCATTTCCGTACCCGTGCCTTTTGTCAAAAGTAAAAAATCAGTTTGCAAAGATGCGCGAATTGTGTTAAAATTGTGAACGGAGAAGCAGATATTTTCCGCTTCTCCGAGTATTATTCCTCGGATTTTTTCCGCAGCAAAAATTTTTTTGAAAGATAACGCAACCGAATCGGCGCGAATTGCGTTATATGAATGGAGACAAAAATTGTCCGACCGCAGTTTCGACAGCATATATAGTGATTATTCACGCCTTGTCTTCTGGGCGGCATATCGTGTTGTGCCAAACAGGGAGACGGCGGAAGATATTACGCAAATTGCTTTTGAACGTGTGCTTTCCAATCTCGGCAGGCTGGCCGGCCTTGACGACGGACAGTTGAAAAGCTGGCTTTACCGCGTGTCCACAAACATCGCGCTTGATCATCTGCGCCGTGCAAAACACGAAACGCCGGTTGATGCGCCGATAAGCGAGGATATCGAGGATTCAGCCCTCCCGCTCGATGAGGAAGTTGAAAGGCGCCGAAAAGCGGCAAAAGTTCGAAGTGCGATCGACAAACTTGACGAAACGAGCCGCAAAGTCATATTGCTGCACTATTACGCCGGTATGACCGTTCGCGAAATTTCGGCTTGCACGGGCATCAGCGAAGGAACGGTTAAATCGCGGCTTATGAAGGCAAGAAAGCGGCTTGCGGTTATGCTCGGAGAGGAGGCAGCGGATGAAAAAAAGCGGAAGAAAAAATGATTATTTCTGTTCGAATACGGTGAATCTCGAAGCAGCGGATTCCAATCATTCCGCCGACACATGCACGGAATTTGACAGTTCCCGCACAATTGACGAGCTTCTTCGTTGGGCTGCGAACGAAAGCACGGCCGAGATTGATTTCGAATCGATTCGTCTGCGCGCTGTTGAGAGCAGCCGAAAGTCCAAAATGCAGCGCATACGCCGAATCCGTGCGTTGACGGCAGCAGGCGCGGCCATTCTTTTGATCCTGTTTGTTTTTGCACTCACCATCGGAAAAATCAACGATTGCGCAAAAGATCCGCAGGTCAGTGCAGGCCTCACGCCTAATGCAGGAGCAACACCCGAACCGTTTTCCGATCCGATGAACCTGCCGTCCGGATATGACAGTTTTCAAAACGCCGGAACCGTCGCCGATGAGGCGATAAAAAACACAAACATGTTCCCGCAGAATCTTCCTTCCGAAATGCACAAAAAGGTTGATAACGATTCCCTGCGCATTTCTGCCGAAGGTTTTGATGCAAACGGCAACCGCCTTTATTACGATTGCGAAGTTGTTGATGTTGCGCCGTATCAGCTCTCTGTCGGCCAGGTCGGTTCGTTTTCCGACGGCGTGGATATTGTTTACTATTGGCAGATAACAAGCGGCACATGCTTGCGCGTTCGTTTCTTTGGGTTTAAGCAGGCAACCGCTGAAATGCTCTTTAACCAGCTTTCCGGACAGATAACGGGCACGAGCGGGAAAACCGCTGCTGTCGTGGCCGCACCTGCCCCATGGATACCTTCCGTTATCAGCTCGGGCGATTCCGAACCGTCCGAAGACGGTACGCTGCCTGTCGTCAGTGTTCCTTACATCGACAATTCGCCTGCTGAAACCGCACCGGTTTATGCTGCTCCCATCGGAACAGCTCCGACAGTTGATATTCCTTTTGAGCAGATATCGGACTCCGGCTACGATGCAATCGGGGAAATCCCCGTCGTTGCCCTTAACTCCGAATCGGCGGAAATCGGCGGCACATCGGCAAAAGCCGGCGGAGGTTCGGTCTGCGAAAAATCCGACAGGGTCAGTTTGCCCCGCCCCGGAAGCAGCAAAGTTGACTGCGGAAGCAACAGTTCAAACACCGGCAAAGACATTGCAGACGGGAATGACGGTACAAAAAACGTTGTCAGGACGCAGCTCAATGATACGAACGGTACGTTCGACAAAACTCCGGCTGACCGTCCCTGATTTTTGGGCAAACGCAGGACAAACCTGCATCAGGACACGGCTCTCATATTTTTTGTTCTCCGAATTGTTTTCGATACTCTTTAATAAACTTAACTCGGAAGGAATCCGCGCATAATGAGCAAAAGAAGAAGATGCAGAAACGTCGTAACAGTTGTTAATGTGCTGAAAGAGCAGGGTGTTTTAACAATTGATATTCAGGAGGCTTTCCGCCGCGGCAATGTTGACGCACTTATTTTTTCCAATAAAGATGCGGTGCTTATCAAGCACTCATGCGGAGCTTACATGCTTTGGGCTGCAACCGTTGAAGCCGGAAGGCTTGCCCTTCGCGAGGTTCCCGAAATGCGGGTTTGTGTTGTTCACGGGCAAGCTGCTTTTGAGGCAATTCGCTGCGAACGAAAAGGTTTTTCTGTCGAAAAACCCTGCAAGCAATTCTGCCGCTACTCCATGCAGCGGCACAAGGCGAAATCGCCTTTTCCGATTCGGGAACTGACAACGGACGATCTTCCCCAAGTTGCCGCGCACTATAAGCTTGAATCCAAGGAAGAAATAGCTGCAACGATTGAACACGGGCTGATGTTCGGTGCCGAGGTTGACGGAGAACTTGCCGGCTTCATCGGAATGCACACCGACGGCAGCGTCGGAATGCTTGAAGTATTTAAAAAATATCGCCGTTGCGGCGTCGGCAGTGCACTTGTGTCGCACATGAACAACTATCATGCCGACAGAGGATGGACCGTTTACGGACAGGTTTATTTCGATAATGATGTTTCCCTTGCGATGCAGCGCCGTCTCGGGCTTGCCGAATCGGAAGACTATATCCGTTGGATCAGCGGCAAGGATACGTTTTAAGTCGGTTTGCTCTGTGCATGTTTTTCGCTGCACACGCACGGATTCGGCATCAATAACCGTTCCGTCGTCTATCGCAGCTCAGTCAAAGATTCTTTATAAAAAATAAAATAGGGGCTGTTGCAAAATCAAGTCATATTTGCAGCAGCCACATAAACCTGATGTCGGTTTTGCACGCTTCTTCTATAGCTCTGCTCGAGAAAATTCCTCGCATGTTTGCATATACAACAATTGAAAACATAACCTCAGGATCAATCTTTCTCCACCGCCTGCGATAATCGGAATGCAGTTTTCTGTAATCTGATTTTTCCGGAATCTCGGCCATTTTAAATACCGGATCGTTTTCGTCAATCATTGCTGCAACATTTATTGGCATGACTGTTTGATTTTTGCTCGTTTTCATTGTGCAATCAGCTCGTTTTCTGTTGGTTTTTGAGCAGTTTAATTATATACGAAATCAGCAAACCGGTCAACCCTTCTTGAGTTGCCCGGTTTACTGTTTTCGTTGCGTTATCTCGTCCATGCAGTAGAGGAAGTTCTCCCTCTTCGTGAGTCTCTTACGACAGTAATACCCGTAGTCCGAGAAGTTGATCCGGGCAGTCATACCGTTGCGCCCCTTTCTTTGCTGTGGCTATTTTATACCACATCGCGAGAAAATAGAGGAGTTAGTCAGTGATTACTTAAATGCTTTCAAACGCCGAAATACCTGCCCGCCTTAATATGTTCTTGAGCATAATTATCCAATTTGTTTAATTATTTGCAGAATTGTCGAAATCACTTCCTTAATCTCATCACATGTTTCTGCGCTGTCTTCAAACGAGCTGATAAAAAGTCTTGTTTTCACTGTTTCGAATTTCTTCATTTTCTTCAAATCAGCTTTTAGTCTTTCATGCAGTTCTTCTAACTTTGCACGCGCAGCGCAAATATCATCGTTTTTAATATTTTCTATGTGCCGCAACATGCTGTTTGATACACCAAGCAACATTTCAAATCGTGTCTTTATCCAATTCACGGTAACCAAGTTATCGTCAAAGCAAGCAGCCGTTTTCTCAAGCTTTTCGATCAAGGACAGTCTTTCCTGTGTTTTCTGCGGTAGAAGCTTAATATACTCAGCCGTTTTCGATAGCCTGCCGGCCAACTGCACGCCTTCAAGCGTGTAACCCATTGGTGTACCATCCAAAACAATCGGTTCATCAACCCATGCTGCTATTATCTTATTTGCAGCGTTGTGTTGAAAATAGTGAATGGCTCTCTGAAGCTCCTTTTCGACCCAAACAGACCAAACCGCCGACTCAGACAGCATCAAAATGAATTTTTCGGCGTTCTTAATTGATATCTCAATCATATGAGCATAGTTTGTCCCATACGGAATATCTCTCGGAGCCATCCAACACTGCACTCCCGCTTTCTCAATCAGTTCTCGAATTTCATTTACCTTTCTATAGTCCTTCGAACTATAACTTATAAAGTAATAGTTCTTTTTGAGCAGGTTTATTTTTTCTAAAAAAACACTCCCGGTACAGTGCAACTTTGGTTCACTGCTTTCCATAGCCGGAAGAATCATCTCTGCGTAAATACTATCAATTTTACGTTTGGCTGTTCTTTTGTCAATTAAATCTTTACCGACATTAATTGTTGCTCTTATAAATGACGATATGCTTCGTCCGTTTCGGACAATATCATCCATATTATAAGTATAGAAATCATTCAAGATCAGCGATCGATCCTCTTTCAAATTAATCAATAATAATTCGCATTCTCCGCTGTATCTCCACCGAATATTATTATTTTTTTCCAATTCATGAACGCAGTTAATAAACTCACTGAAATAAAAGTGAACACTACCATAATTTCTCACATTTACAGTGTCTGGATAGCCAAAATGTCCCAGTATTCCGGAGATTAATCCACCGTACGGCTTGTTTAAAAATCCGGGAATAAAGTATACAACGTTTTTGCCGGAATCCAAATCGAAATAGTCAAGATTGTTGATCAGAATTTTGCCTGCCGGGGTTAATTCTCTCAAGTTAAGCAGTATAACATAACACCAATGCTGTTCTCGACATCGTATGTCTTGTTCGCTCAAATCCGCATAAGATTTAACACATAACATCTATATTTTTTCCTCTCTCTAAAATCCGTTTACAACCAAGCATCTATGACGGCATCATATGTTGCCGTCATAGTACATTGCAGGAGGCCTCAACATTTTTTCTGTCTTTTTCTCCGTTTACCGTCTTTTAAGTTCAATTCGCCTTTGCAGCAGGGAATTGACGTTCATAACTGCCCTATTCATTGCATTTATGCTTTCTTCGCTATCATCGTTTTCAACCTTGCTTACCATATCAACAAGGGAGCGAAGTTGTTTTGCAATGTTGTTTGCGCAGGCAATTACCGCATCGTTTCCATAGCCAAAATCGCTTTCAACAGACAGTTTTTCCTTTAGCCGCTTGACGGCATATAAAAGAGGATCAAGCTGTCGGTTGTTTGCTCGAAGCCTTATTTGTTTAAGCAACTCATACACTTCCTGAATCATCAGATAGGGCTCCTTGTTTTTCAGGACAGCATTAACAGCGTTCTGCTCCATCCCACCGTGAAGCTGCTTCCCGACAGCAAACAGCGAAGCCGCAAATCCCGCAAGCCATATCCACGGTAACGGAAGGGATTATTCTTTCCGAGTGTGGACGCGAGTGGGCCCGAGGTTGACAGCAGTTTGCTCCAACTGTTTCCTCACTTAAAGGCAAAAAAGCAAGTCTCAACTTTGAATGTTCACAAAATGTTTACATGTTGCAAGCTGCATGCTGTGTACCAGCAAGCATCGCGTTTGGTCACCCAAACACAGACTTGTTGGGATAGTCCCAAGCCCTTACAAAAAATCAATACCAGAAATATTATTTAACGTCAAATAAAGACAATGCAATTGGTGGCTTTTTACAACCATAATTATATGAGGTGCAAACTCAATCACTTCCCCAATCGATTCAGGATTGCCGATGCATAGGATGTTCTTTCTTTCATCCCAATACACTTTATTTGAAAACGGATGATAATGGCAACCTTCTCCAGGAAAAAGCATCTCGCCACTTTTAATAAAAACTCTTCTCGCTTTCGATTCTGGCAAAACTAAAGGTTTATGCAACACTTTTAATTCATCTAAAAAGCTTTGAAATTTTATACAAAGACCAGTAGAACTATCAACTATAAGTTCAAATCGCCAATTGCCACCAAGCAATATACTGTAATCTCCATTTGTTGTGGATTGATATAATAAAGACCTATCTTCCGTTAGGTAAAAATCATTTCTGTCCTTAACAGAATCCCTATCATACAAATCGCCAATCATAAACTTAATCTTATTCATTTGGATATGATTTTTCATTTTTTCCTCCTATTTTAAAAACCATGTCCCCAATGCCACACTAAACCTTTGGCGGTATTTATTCCCAATCTCCAAAGTTTTTCTTTTCCATTTACAGAACCCATAGCGCTAAAGACATAACCAAATGAATCTTTTGTCATTTTACCATATTTAATCACTTGCTTTTGTGTTAATACAGAGTTTGCATATGGTCTGCTCATATGTGTGACATCAGAAATAGTGTCGGTTCTCTGCTACAGCTGCAGTGGTATTAGAGTAAACATCATAAGCTTTTTCGTTTCCACGGAAAACATCATCTCGTACAAAATTATGACCAGTCGCCGCCTCACCTAATTCAGACACACCATTTACTGCGGTTAATGCTCCAGCAGTTACCGTAACCGCTGCAACAGCCATCATTGCAGGCGCAGCTACCCCACAAGTCAAAACAGAAACACCAACACAAATCGCTGTAATGCCAATAGCTAACCAACCAGCACCCTTTCCAAAACTTGACCAATCAAATGTTCCATAGGGGTCATATCCCATAACAGGGTTATTGCCACAGTAGGCAAATAGATTGTAACTGGTAAGTCCTCTCATACCTAAATATGCGATGTCGTCTGCATTAATAAACCGACCGATCTCAGGATCATAATAACGGCTGGATACATAGTAGAATCCTGTTTCCTCATCATAGACATACCCACGGTAACGGAAGGGATTATTCTTTCCGAGTGTGGACGCAAGTGAGCCCGAGGTTGACAGCAGTTTGCCCCAACTGTCATAGCGGTATTCTACAACGGTTGCTCCGGTTTTGTCAATGAGTTTCACAATGTCATTCTGGGCATTGCGGAGGTAATAGTAATAATTTCCGTTATAGTTCACGGCAACGACTTTGCCGTTAGCGTCGTAGCTGAAGCGGAGCTTTGAAGTCGTTGTGCTTCCGTTGCTGTTTGTTGTGGTTTTGACGGTGCCCATGAGCAGCGTGCCGTTATAGTAATAGTCCGTAACGGTGTTGCCGATGGTTTTTCTTGTACGGATGCCGTTTTCATCGTAACTGTAGACATACGAGTTCGCGCGTCCGGAGGATGCGTCTTTTGGGGTATACGACTTCAGCCGCTGACCTTCCCAAACCAGAGTTGCACCGAGGTAGTTCGTCGGGTTGCCGGAAGCGTCATATGTTATGCTTTCGCCATCGTACGAAGTGAGCTGATCCTTCCATGCCGAGTTTGTGTAGGCATAGGGAACGGTCTCCCGAGCCGTGCCGAGCGTTCCGACAGTGTAAGCATAGATCTTTTTGTTGAGCAGATTGCCCCAAATGTCGTATTCATATGTAATGGTAGCATTGCTGCTGTTGCCGCTGCCGTAATAAAGGTTCTCCCTTATGAGCTGATTCGCCGAATCATAAACATATGAATACTTCTCCGAAGCATTGGTGAATGACGTGTTTCCGCGCCAGATTCTGGTTATGTTGCCGTTGGCGTCATAATCATAGTTGTACTTTGCATCACTGCCGTTTGCGTATGTTGAGAGCAGTGATGTTGCGGAACCGTTTGCTCCGGGCTTGTACGTCCAGTCCACAACATAATCCGTGTCGAGATGCAGCGTGATCTTGTCGGGACGCCCCGTAGATGTACCGTAGGCATATTCGATCGTTTTGCCGTTGTTCAGCTTTACAAGCGACTGTCTGCCGTCTGCATCGTAGGAATATTCCGTGCTCCAAGTGTAACCGGCGAGCGTGTGTGTCAGCTTGGCCAGTCGGTTGTTTGCATCGTACTTGTAGTTATATGCCGCAACTGTCGTTCCGTATGCAATGCTGCTGCCGGATCCGGTGAAGCTCTTTTCGGTGCTTGCCATGCACCTGCCTGCATGGTCATATTCGAAGAAAGTTGAGCGGTGAGTTTCGTAATTGCGAAGCTCATATAGGTTGCCTTCACCGTCGTAGATGAATTCATACGCCTGCCAGCTCATGGAAGCGTTGCCTTTGTTGATTGCGGAAACGCGGTCGAGAGAATCGTAGAAGTAGTAAACGGCCGAACCGTTGCCGAAATCAACCCTGCTGAGCCTGCTGTATGCATCATAGAAATTGGTGGACAGAGCAATGCTTCCGACCTTAGTGCTTACCGTTCGTCCCCAGTCATCGTATGTGAAGTTGTAAACAGTGCTTGCCCTGCTTATTTTATTCAGCCTGCCGTAGGCATCGTAACCATAGTTTACAGTGCCGACGCCCGAGCCGGTAAGGCTTGCGAGACGGAGCATCGAAGCAGCATTACCATAGGTGTAGGTGCTTGTATTGCCCTTTGCATCCGTAACCGATGTTTGCTGTCGGGTATTGTCGTTGTATGTATAGGTAACGGAGTTTCCTCTTGCATCGGTAACTGCCGCTGCAAGAGCGGAAGCGGAGTCGTATTCCGTCTGAGTTCGGATGTAGGTTGTGCTTCCTCCGAGTTTTGTCTCGGTAACATTGCCGTTTGCATCGTAGACATTGGTTGTTTTTACCCCTTCCGGCGTTGTTGACGTAAGCAGGTTGTGCTTGCTGTCGTAGGTGTATAAGGTTTTGTTGCCGAGCGGGTCGGTGGAGGAAGTTACGTTGTCGTTGTTGTCATAGGTCAGTTTGGGTTCCTGTCCTATAAGGGAGGCGTAACCCGTAACGTTGCCGTTATCGTCATAGGAATAACTTTGAGAGAACTGTTCCCTGTGCAGCTGAAGCCCGTCAAAGCGAGCGGTGTTGCGTGAGTAGTCGAAGCAGACGACGATTCTTACTTCGGTGTAGTCAAGCGAAGCGACCGCACTTGCACAGGTGTACTGCCAATCGGTTGTGTCGGCAGCAAAAGCGGCGGTGACCTCATTTTGGAAGGTGCCGTTTGAGTAGAACTGAAGCTTTATTTCTTTTCTTCCGAAGACACGGTAGCTTATCGGGCTGTCGGACGTGTTGAGCTGTACGGTTTCCGGCACGGAGTCGGATGCGCACCAACCGCCGAATGAATAGACATCGCCTTTTTTGCCGTTTACATGAATCGACTGGAAAACATGCTTAATTGCACCGGTGCTGCCGGTGATTTTAAGCACCTGATCCGAGAAAGCGCCGGGGTGCGAGGAATCGCCTGCTGCGGAGACGATTTCGTTGGGGATTGCGGTGTCGCCGACAACATTCTGTGCATAGCCTGTCGAGTTATCCGAATCATCGGACGAGGATGCTCCGTCAGTGAAATCGCTGTTTTGGAGCATGTTGTAACGATTCGGCGTTTCGCCGGTTTCAAGCTGTATGGAGTCGGCGTAGGCTGTTCCCGAAGCGGACTGCGGCTGAGCAATGCGGATCTTTATGCTTGAAACTCCCGTCGGGACGGTGAACACTGCAACGCCGCGTGTCCAGTCCGAACCTGTTGTTCCGAAAGTTTGCGCGGGGTCGCTCTGTGCAATCACGGTTGAACCGTTCAACACCTGCACAACGCCGCCTGCCGCACCGGTGAAGTATGCGGAAGCAGTGTAAACGGCACCTGCGTTTACGGAAACACTTTGCTCGATATAAGTACCCGAAGGCAGCTTTACGCTGCGATAACCCGTGTGAGCATGGGTTTGCGTGAACACGGCGGAGGTTGAGGATTTTGTCCAATAATCGTTCGGATTTTTTTTATCGAACCCGTGATTTTTGAGCAGGTTGAATACAGTCGTCTGCGTTTTGGAGACGGCAGCGAGCTGGGTTTTTGTTCTGTCTGCGGAGTTGTATGCCATGAACACCGCTTCACCCTCGGGATTGCGGATGCTTACGGCTTGCCCTGCGTTGTTGAACTGGTATGTTACGATTCGATTCTGAGCATCGATAACATTTGTAACGTTCCAGCCGTATTCGAATCGAATCTGCCTGCCCGCTGTTTGTGCCGTGCCGGCTTTTTCAACAACGGAGGCAGCCTTGCCGCTGCCGGAGTAGGTATAGGTTATGCCGTATCCGGCGGGGTTCTTTGCTTTTTGCAGCAGATGCTTTGAATAATAGGTGTATTGCGAGCTTGTGCCGTCTGCATATTGTGCGGCACGAAGATTATTGTATTCGGAGTAAGAGTAAGCAACCGTCAAACCGTCGGGCGGAGTTACGGACGAGAGCCTGTTGCTGCTGTTGTATGCGAAAACTATGCGTTGCCCCGAGGTTGAGACGGAGGCAAGCTTTTCTCTTACCGCAGAAATGCGCAGATCCTTTTTTTGAGTTGAATCCCTGTATTCAATAAGGATCTTATTGCCGTTTGCATCTTCAACGGAGGTAAGCCTTCCTTGCTTTCTGCCGTTGTATGTGCCGTATTCAAAAACGAGTTTGTTTCCGCCCTTATCGGAAACGGTGATAAGGTTTGAACCCGTGTTGACGGTGAGCGTTGAATTCTTGTCAAGCTCATTGACGTATTTTGCTGACGAATCCGATTGTTTTTTGTAGTAATGCCTTGTGCCGTCGCCATCGGTAAGCTTGAAGAATGTCTGTGCTTTATTTCCGTTTTGGAACGACATTTCTTCTATCGATTGTGAATAATTCAAGCGCCAGCCGTAGCCGTAACCGATATCTGTATTCTTGTCGTTCGTGTTGTATACATGGGAAACGGAGATTGGCAAGGCTCCGTTTGCAACAGAAGCATCCGCAAACGAGAAAGTGAGGTTGCCGCTGAACAGGTTCACGCTGCCCGCGCCGGCTGCGCCCGCATCCTGATCCGAATACGAGAAACGGCTTTCAAGGCCGGTGGAGTTTACATAGACGATCGAAAAGTAGGGGTGTACGCCGGATGATACATTGGTTCGCGATGAGTGGTATATTGCGGAACTGCTGCTCTCCAAAACAACGCCGTAATTTTCAGTCACACCGGAATGCCATTTTTTGAACAGGTCGGTTATGTCAAAGAAGTTTACACCGTTCTGCACTTCGGACATTGCGAGTGAAAAAACTCTGGATTTGTCCGCAGGATTGCCGTTGTTCAATGCGGAGTAGCGCGTCCATGTCAGTGTGTCTTCCGACCAATCTGACAGCACGGGGTAAAGGTCTATTTCTTTGCCGAGGTTCGTTCCGGGTTCATCGTACCGCGTCAGGTTGATTGCAGCACTGACGATGACATCACCGGCATTCAGCTCGGGGAGTTCATTCAGCCGAATAAGTATGTTTTGCTTTGCACTCAGGCGCAGTGCACCGGGTGCGGTTGAGTTTATGCTGCAAATTGTGTTGGGGAGATTCCTATCGACGTATGTGTTTTCAACATTGTTTTTGAAATTCAGCTTTATATCGGGATCAATCGTTACCGGATACGTTCGTTCCGCACTGCAAAGCCATGCAAAACTCGGAACCATGGTATAGATGAATCCGTCCGAAGTTGAATTCGGAGCAAGCGAAACCTCGAAATCGGTGCTTTCCGCACCTGCTGCATCGAACATATACGGTGCAGGAAGGGTGAAGACGGTTTCGCCCTTGCCGTTTTCAAGCAGGACGGTATTGCCCTGCATTCTCGGCGTGAGTGATGTCTTTATGTTGAATGACCAACAAAAATCCTCACTCTGCGCCATTGACGGACGAGAAGAGAGGGTTATAAATTCAGATATTGTTTTTCCGTTAAGAGAGTACGAGAGGATTGCACTGTCGTCGGTTTCGGAGCGAACATATCGAACAATGCTTGACAGGCAGTCGGGGAAGCGAAGCAGGGAATCGCGCTGTTGATCCGTCAGGTCCGTTGTATCGGTTGAGTTGTTTTGAATTTCCGCATGAAAGTCTGCGGCGGTGAGTCCGTTTGAAAGGTTGGCAAAGGACAGGCTGTTCAATGCAACAGAGAGCGTTTCCCCCATGTATTCAACGGAGACAATTTCACCGGAAAGGTTTTCGCCGAAGCATACGGTAAAATCACCGGCAGTGTTTTTATACCTCAGGAGTCCGTCCGCATCCGTTTCGGCGACAAGAGTGTTGTCAATGGTCTGCCATTCTCCGTTCTGTTCAAAGTGAACGGGGTCGGAGTAGATGACCCTTTCGACCGCACCGTCCGCTCGGCGAAAATCCTTTGAATACTCGCCGCGTTCGGATTCGATTTCGCCTGTGAGAGGACTGTAACCGAGTGCATTGCCGTTCGGGTTATCCCATACAGAATTCAATTCTTCTGCCGCGGCTGCAAACCTGCGGTTTTCACGCGAAAGCTCGGTGAGCCCGTAAACGGGCTGAAACAGTGAGAAGGCAAACAGGCAGACGACTGCCAGGAACAATGAAGTAATCCTATACGTTTTTCTCATATATCTCTCCTGATTTTACTCGAACACGGACTGACGAATAACAAACCGATGTTCATACTCACAGTATACCGAATTTTGTCAACATTTGTCAAGTGTTTTTAAAGGCAAGTTTATGTAAAATATTATTTGAGCGTATTATATGCTTTGAAACCGCGTTCCCGCTTATATACAAATGCATAATCGCAAATATAAGCATCACAACAATTCTGTTTGCTTTTGTTCAAAAGCATAATTTCCGCTCATGATCATGTAAATTCAATGCCAAAAGATAAAGCAATAGCGATCGCGACAGATAAATGCAGCCGCGAGAAACATTCAACACAGTGTACTTCCCCACCTTGGAGCAACGAAAAAATTGCTATAAACAAAAAAACAAGTGTCCTCACAGCTTTTCAAATGCTGTAAGAACACTCGCCATGGTGCAGCAAGGCAATCCAAATCCGAACCGTTTTTGTTGCTGATAGCTTCCTGCAATTCCGCGAAGGTGATGGTTTTCGTGCCCTCCTTGTAGTTGAAGGTGATCACCATTTTATCATCATACAGGAAAATCGCATTGATGAAGGTGTCGATGAGCATCTTGCGGTGGCTCTGTTGCCGCACGTCCAGCTTACGGAAGCGGTGGAGCCAGAAGGTCATAAACTCCGCGCTGACCTTGGGCTTCGCCAGCTTTTCGCAGGCAAGCCTGTTCTCAAGCTCGTCGCGGCGGTTTTCCAGCTCCTCCAGCCGCGCCTTTGTGGAGCGCGTCAGGATTCCCTGCTGGATGGCGTTAAGAAGATTGTTGATGGCGGTTTCCGCTTCACGAAGCTGCTGCTCGTAAAGCGGCACGTTCACGTTGTCACGCTCCTGCAAGTCCATCAGCATGGACACGATGGCCTCGATTGCTTTGTCGTCCATGACCATTTTCATGGTTTCACCGACCACCAAATCCTCGATCCATTCTTTTCTGACGGGCTTCTTGTGGCACTCGGTGCGCTTCTTTTTGACCGACACACACTTGTAGTAGTGATGCACCTTTCCCGTGCGGCTTGTGCCGCTCTCGCCGCAGAGATACGCCCCGCAGTAGCCGCAGAACAGCTTGGTGGTCAGCAGATAATCGTCCTCGGCCTTGTGACGTGCCGGGGCCTTTTTGTTCTTCGCCAGCTTCTCCTGCACCCGGTCAAAGAGGTCTTGCGGTACGATTGCGGGGATGCCGTCCGGCACGATCACATCGCGGTATCGGAACTCCCCGATATAGCGCCGGTTGTGGAGTATATGCCCCACGCTGTTGAAGGTCATTTTCCGCCCCCGCGTGTTGGTAAGCCCCTGCTCGTTCAGCCAATTCATAATGGAGGAAATGGTTTCTCCGCCGTCATATCGCTTGAAGGCTTCCAGCACGAACGGCGCGGTCAGCGGGTCGATCTGAAAATGCTGCTCTGCGTCGATCACATAGCCAATGGGCATCATGCCGCCGTTGAATTTACACTTGAGGGCGTTGTCTGTCATGCCGCGAATGACCTTTTCCGAAAGGTCAGCGGAGTAGTATTCCGCATAGCCTTCGAGGACGGATTCGAGAATGATGCCCTCCGCGCCCTCTGAAATAATCTCGGTGGCGGATACCACCTTCACGCCGTTCTTTTTAAGCGTGGCCTTGTACCGGGCGCTGTCATAGCGGTTTCGCGCGAACCTGTCCAGTTTCCAGACAATCACTATGTCAAACAGCCGCTTGCCGCTGTCCTTGATCATGCTCTGGAACTCCGGGCGGTTATCGGTCTTTGCAGAATACGCGCGGTCGATGTAATGCCGCAATACCGTGATGCCATTTTTCTCGGCAAAGGCGGTACACTCGCGGAGCTGGCCTTCGATGGATTCTTCTCGCTGGCTGTCCGAGGAATAGCGGGCGTAGATCACAGCTTTCATTTCGTATCCACCTCCGAGAGCATCTGCACAAGCGTTGCCTTCAATCGTTCGTTCATAGCCGAGCCGGGGTCGAAGCACATTTCCACGAACCGCGCCATTTCGGGATTGTTCAGGCCGAGCTTCACACAGTTGTTATAGATCATGCCGTGTGGGTCGTCCGTCCTGCCGAAAATGTAGTCCAGCGACACGTCAAAGTAGTCGGCGTATTTCAGAAAAACCTCCGGGGAGGGCGTGGAATCGTCGATCTCATACCGGGCAAGGGCGGATTGGGAAACGTCAAATTCCTTTGCCAGCTTCGCCTGCGAGAGCCTGACGCTTTCGCGCAAGCCCCTGAGCCGTTCACCGATGATTTTCAAGGCTGCGTCACCTCCTTTTCTGTTTCAAGTATACCCGGAAACAGAGAATATGTCAATGACACATTCACATAACGCCGCAATTTCCTGATGCGCCGCAGGCGAAGAAAGCTCCGCAGGAGCGCAGCCGATTTTGCAAAAATCGTTCAAAGGGGCTTGGGGACAAATCTCCCCAACAAGCGAAAAGTGGCTCCAAGCCACCTTGCTTGCCGAGTGTGAAGCCAACAGGGTTCGCAGGTTGGCAAGCAGCAAAGTGGGTACCGCTTTGCCCTGCTTGCCAGTCCGTTTTCCGTTCTGCAAATCTTCCTGTTTGAACATGGCTGTGGGAGGGCATATAATGCGGTGAAGCGTCGCGGCGTTCATAGAAATGTTGCATATTTGAGCGGAGATGGGAATTGAAAAGCTCGCACTTTGCATGGTATAATCATATTGGATAGTTATAAGTGATTTGAACAATCCTTCTGCCCGCCGACAAAGCAAAAGAAACCGACCTGATTCTTGGAGGTGAACAGTATGAAGAAAAAGAAGTTATGGATTGCGCTCCTCGTAGCTTTTGTAGTGCTTGCGGCATCCGTTGTTTATTTGAACCGGGCTGTAATTTTTCAGCGCGGCAATCCCATTCCTTATCTTGCAGCGGCTGCCCGGATTTCTGAAAAGAACCCCTATGTGGCGGTGGATGAAGCAAAGGGCGTCTATATCTCCAAGCGTGGCGAATGCCCGGAGCTTCTTGAGTATTATAAGGAAAAAACAGGGATGGAATTTGTCGAACAAGCTGGGAGCAGCTACCTGTTTACTGATGGGAGCCGAAATGAAGTAGCCTCATCTGAGGTTTATTGGGGGCGTTATACGGTCTGGGTGTTGCCCACCATGGAAGCTGCCGAGAACTCCGATGCTGAGCAATACGACGCGAAGCCTGTCATTTATCTTTACCCGGAGAAGGAAACTGAGGTCACTGTGAAATTGAACTATGCCGGAGAACTGACCTGCACATATCCTGCCTACAATGACGGCTGGAAGGTTTCCGCCAGTCCTGACGGCACATTGACAGACGCCGACGGGCAAACGTACAACTATCTTTATTGGGAGGGCGTAAACAGCGTTGCTTATGATTTTTCCGAGGGCTTCTGTGTAGCCGGAAGCGACACCGCCGCTTTTCTGGAGAACACCTTGAACCAGTTGGGACTTACCCGGAAGGAAGCAAATGAGTTTATCGTTTACTGGCTGCCGCTAATGAAAGAGAATCCTTACAATCTCATTGCATTTCAGTCCGACAGCTATACGCAATCGGCGCAGGTATCCATTGAGCCAGCACCCGATACGCTGCTGCGGGTATTTATGGCGTGGAAGCCGCTTGAGAGCGCCGTGGATATTTCCGCTCAGAATCTCACCGCCCCGGTGCGCACCGGCTTCACGGCAGTGGAGTGGGGCGGCTGTCAAGTTAGGTGATCGTTGGAGTTAAAGAACGTCAAACTTCATTCTCAGGGGGACTGTTATGAACACAAAAACAAAGCAAGGCGGGCTTGGCATCGTATCCATCCTGACGATGGTATTCATTGTTCTGAAGCTGTCAGGCGTGATTAAGTGGCACTGGATATGGGTGCTTTCGCCAATCTGGATTTCCGCATTGACTGCCGTCATTCTTTTTGCCGGTATTCTGATTGGCGGAAGGCTGAAAAAGGGCAAGTGGTAAACTTAACCTGAACGAGGATATAAAATTGGTTCCGGCGGGCAGGCACAGTCTGTGCTTGCCCGCCTTGTCTGCCGAAAAGCGAAACGGGCGGCGGCTGTCAATGGCGCGAAGCGTTCATCTTGACCATTGACGGCTGGCGGCTGCTGCGCTACTGCACTTGCCAATCTGCAAGCCACAGAACAATTTCGGTAGCCGCTGCCGAAATCATGCTGCCAGCCGCTCCGTTCCGTGGTATTGACGTGCAGCCTCGCCGCTGCTATAATAAAAGCACAATTTCAGACACAGGACATCATGCAGACGCAGACAGGCTGAAAGGCTTGACAGGCGGCTGCATTTTTATTTTCAGATAGGAAAGGAAGGATGCGAAGGGAAAAAGCGCAGACGACAAAAGACGCTCAAGACGCCATTCCTCCGCCGCGCGGGAGAAAGCTGCGGCAAATACTTTTTCGGAGGTGCAACTTGGGCAGGCGGAAAAAACTCACCAACAACAGCGGAATCCCGCAGCATGAGATCGAGAACATCGCCCGAATCCTGCTGCCGGATATCCTCGCCTACTACGAAAGCGAGGAAGGTCAGCGTGAATTTGCCGAATGGAAGGCGGCACGGGACGGGGCAAAAACGGACAAGGACAGCAACGGCGAGAACGTCGCCTGACGATAGATATAAGACAAATCCAAGGGATATATACTCCTAAAACAGCATGGCAAAAGGGGATGGCCGACCGCCATCCCCTTTTGTGCGTTTGTTCAGTTTTCATAGGGCTTGTACTCCGTGACGGCGTTCAGGTATGCTTCGACGTCTCCGTTCAAAATAAGATCGGCATAAGCCAGCGGGTCGTTGTAGATGAGATAGTCCAGCTCTGACCGCTGGAAGCGGTTGTCCGCCACCTCGTTCTCCACGGCGGTGCAGTCGATGGAGATCATGCTGCCGTCCTGAAACTGCAGCTCCACACAGCCAGTGTCCATGTTGAATTCACAGCTTTTGATGGTTTTCATAATTGTCCTCCTTATCCTTTGCCAGCTTTGGTTTTCTCGGCCCTCTGGGCTTGGATTCGGGACGCTTTACCACGCCGTTTCTGAAATGCGTATCCTCGAATTTCTCGAAGAAAACAAATAATCCGAACCCATCTCCGATTAAGAAGATTTGGTTCGGATTATATTGGTTTGGTGCCGGTGGTGGGACTCGAACCCACACGGTATTGCTACCAACGGATTTTGAGTCCGTCACGTCTGCCAATTCCATCACACCGGCGAATATGTTCAAATTTTGTACATATATCAGTTTAACACATTTTTTAAACGGATTCAAGAGGGAGAATCACATTATATTAAAAATTTGATTCACTGTTTTTCTTCGGCGGCTGTGCGTCCGTTAAATTGATGCAGGGGTAAAAAAACATTGCCGCAACCGGTCAACGATTGCGGCAATGCAGGCTCTATGCCCTGCACCGATTTTCCGAACGACTTTGCAAAAATGGAGTCAGGATGCAAAGGACAGAAAGGATGATGACAGTCTTTTGTTCGGAAATCGATGCAGGGTTGCTGAAAGGCTGTTACCGTTCGTGCCATGATAACGGCCGTCAGCAGCAAATCAGATAACAGCGCGGAGGATAAGCAGCGCGTCGATAAGCTCAACAACGCCGTTGCCGTTAAAATCGGCAGCCTCAAGCTGTTCGGGGGTCAGCTCCGCAAGGTCGCTGCAATAACGCATAACGAGCAGAGCATCTGCGGCGGTCACAATGCCGTCGCCGTCAACATCGCCCGCAAGGATTCCGCTTGCGGGTTCATATTGTGCAACAAGGACGGTGTTTGCCGTGATTCCGGTGAAGCTTCCGCTCCAGCCGATGAAATCATAGCCTTCACGCACGGGGTCGGCAGGTGCTTCCGCATCCATGCCGTAGCCGACTGTCTGAACACTGATCGTTGTGCCGTCCCAGTCAACAAAGTAAACATTAAAGTAGTTATCGCTTGCGAACACAGCTTCAATCGTGTGGTTTGCAATAACGCAGTCGAAGGTGTATTCATTTGCGGCACCGACTGATTCGCCGTCAACAATGATATCCGCAACATGCCAGCCCTCATTCGGAGTAATCGTGTACGATGCAGAACCGAGAGAATCAACAGTGGTTGTGCCGTCGGGCGATATTGTTCCGCCGAGTCCTGCCGAAGCGGAGATGTCGTAGTTTTCGGCAACAACGTTAATCGTGCAGGTCATCTCCTTAAGGAAGCCGTTTGTAAGCTTCAGCGTGGTGCTGCCGATTTCGTTTGCGGTTATCGTTGCGGAGAAAACATCACCATCATTCGGGGTAACCGATGCAACGGATTCATCCTCAACGCTCCATGTAAAGTCGAAATCCGTGAACAAATCCCAGATATCGGAATGTGCGCTGACGGTGTAAGTCTCGCCGGGGCGGAGATTTACAACACTGTCGGAAAGCTCGCCGGAGTTGTAGATTCCGGGGCGATCATCGCGCTCGATGCGAATAAACAAGCCGTTGCCCGCATAGTCGCTTATCATGCATTCAAGGAAAAGGAAACTGTTGATGTCGCTCAGATCGTCCGGACCGAGACCGAGCCTTGTCGTTCCGTTCACGGTGCCGGGTTCAACGGAATTGTGGAACACTTTGCTTGAGCTGGCGCCGCTGACATATGCAGCCCTGCCGCAGTTCCAGTCCATGTACTGATTCTCGCTGTAGTCAATGACGATAGTGGGAACGTGGTAGTATTCACCCGTGCCGACATAGTCGTCTTCCTCATCGCTCCATTCCTCATACTCCCATTCATAGCTGACCATGGAAACATTCTTGATTGGGCTTTCGGTGTCGATCGTGAGCGGCATCTCCCACTTTTCGGTGCGCTCCCTGCCATTATAAGCCAATTCCGCACAGAATGCAACAGTAAGTTTTGTGTTGTTGGGCAGGGGGTTGCCTTCAAGGTCGGTATAATCCCAGTCAAACTCCTCGTTATCATAGGCTCCGACGTAAAGTGCCTGACCCGCATTGTCATTATAATACGTCTTCGGCACAAAACCGAGATCCTTGCGGTAGTATTCAACGCCCGTTTCTGCATTCACAACGCTGTAATAAAAATTCTCAACATTGCGGTTCAATCCGATTGCGATCGCATCGATCGCATCGCGGATGCTGTCCCCGTTGGGAGAGATCGCGTTGCGGTTTGCAACATAGCGCATCGTGCCGAGTTCCTCCGTGGGGTAAATGCTGTTGTTCGGCCAAGCCATGCTTGTTCCGAGGCCGATATACTCATCGTAATTTGCATCATAGGTATATACGCCGTTGACAACATGGGTTGCATCGCATTCACCGGTTTCAATTTCGGTGAAATCATAGTAGCTGCTCTGCTCAATTGCGGGCAGTGCAAGCCAGTCGCCGTAAAATGCAAGGAACGGAGCGGAAAGATCAACGCCGTTCTCCTCACCTGCGGTGAGAGTCACGAAACCTTCAACATATATGCCGTTCGGGAAGTACTTTTCGATATAAGCGATGTCTTCCTCGGTGAGCGTAATCGTTACGGAAACTTCGGTTGAACCGCCCGCGGGAACCGTGATCGCGCCGTTGCCCGCAATTTCGGAATTCAGCATGTGCGGGGTCTGGGTCATGAGATAACGGCGGGTGCCGTCCGCATTGATTCGGCCCGTCTCCGCACTTTCCGTCTGAACGGAAGCATCAACAGTATAGGTTTTGTCCGCATCGGTCATGTTCACAACGGTGAAATTAAGGTTGTAAACACCTGTTTTCTGCGGATCGTCGCCGAGTTCAAGCTTTGCCCTGCCGCATTCGGTGGTGATGTAGGCACCGGCGGTCATTGCTGCACGGATGTTCTCAAATCCCGCGCCCTGATAACGGGGGGAATAGGTAAGTCCGTCGGGATTGAGCACCGGAGTTGCGGCACTCATGAGCAGATTGTTCACAATTTCCGGAAGTTCCGCCGCAGGAATATCGAAATTGTTCATCAGGTACTGACGAACAAGCAGTGCGCTGCCCGCCGTCATCGGAGCGGACATTGACGTGCCGCTTGAAAGTGCGTATGCACCGCTGCCGTTATATGCGGAGAAAACATTGCCGCCGATGGCCGTTATCTCGGGCTTGATGGTCAGTCCGCCGGTTGTGCCCCAGCTTGAGAATGAGGACATGTAACCGCCCTGATCGTCAATATCCCAATAGGGGTTGATATGAATCGTCGCCGGGTGGGACGGTTCAAGAGCCTTGGTCAGCGAATCGTATTTGTATGCCGCAACGGGATAGGTCCAATCCTCTCTCGTTGTGTCAACAAAGGTGGTTTCTCTTGAAGAGTCAAAGATAAACAGTGCAGCCGCACCCGCCTCGCGTGCAAACGCCGCATGTTCATCGATCGTCAGTTCGGAGTTATAATCAACAAACAGAAGCTTGCCGGAAACATCGGAAAGATCCGCATTGTCGATGGTGGTATGAAAAATGCTGTACTCGTAGCTGTGTCCGCCGATGCGGGTTGCAACTTTGTACTCATAATCCGCCTTGTCGTCGTAGCGGGATTTCCATGAACCGCCGTATTCGGGATATGCATCATCGAACAGCAGCGCATCCTGAGTCTGAATCGCAACGAAGTATTCGGGGTTGTTAAGACTTGCAACCGTCAGAACGGAATTGAAGCTTCCGGGCATGCCGACCATGCCGATATCGGGATTGTCCGTAAGGCCGAGATCCGCTTCCCAAAGGCTGTGGTAAGTGGAAGAGGCGGAGTTGCCCGCGGAAGCAACAACATTGATGCCGTTGGCAAGTGCCGCATCAAAAACTTCTGTATAATCCTCGTAATACACGGGACCGCCGACAGCACCGAGGCTGAGGTTTATTGCATCCGCACCGAGAACGATCGCATCCTCCATTGCGGCCGCAACGCTGCCGAGAGTTGCGGAAGCATCGCGGTTGCTGAACACCTTGAGCGGCAGGATCTGCGCCTTGGGTGCAACGCCGAGTGAGGTCAGTCCGAAGCTTGTGCCCGCGCTTTCGACCGCCTGCCCCGCTGCGATGCCGGCAACATGCGTGCCGTGTGCGGAAGCCTGTCCGCCGTGGTTAACATCACAGTCCTTATCCGCATAGTCAAATGCGAACGGAATCTTATCGTTGATATAAACCTGTTCCGCAGTCGTTCCGGGACGAAGCGCAAGCATGTTCATATCCGGATTTTCGGCGATTATGCGGCTGATGTCCTCCTGCGTCAGTTTGACTGTTTCAAGCCCGGGAGCAAAGCACTCGTTATCGGTATCGATGCCTGTATCGATAATTGCAATAACCATGCCGCTGCCGTCAATGCCGAGATCCCATGCGTAGCGGGATTCAATAACATCGTTCGCAATCGTCATCTTTGTGTCGTTGGGACGAACGATTTCATAGCTTTCCGTGGGAATTTCAAACACGGGCATGTATTCAACGCTTTCAACGCCCGCAACCGCCGCAATGCGCGAAACCTCGTTGAAAGGTACGCTTGCCGCAAAGCCGTTGCAGAGCAGGGTGAAATCATATTCAAAAGAGATTGCCGAAGCGGCGCACTCAATGCGCTTTTTAATGATTTCGTGTTCCGCTGCAAGCTTTTCGCGTGCGGCGGACTGCTGTTTGGTAAGTCCTTCGCCGAGAACCGCGCCGCCGTTTTCGAGCACGGCATCGCCGGAAAGTTTGATAATGACGTCAATCATGCCTTCATCATCAATTTTGTACCTTTCAACAAGGGTTCGTTCGGGTTTTTTCGTTTCTTTGCCGAGCATGCGGTTGAGTGCTGCAACAACCGTTGCCTGGGAATACATTGAAACGGTGTAGGTCTCGCCGTTTTCATCGGTCAATGTCTGAACATTGTCGGGCGTGATGCCGTCGAAAACAGCTTCGTCAATCGTGTTCCCGCTCTTCTGACGCATAATCCAGCTTTCGCTTTCAAAGCAATAGCTTGAGTCGTCATCAAAACGCAGTTCCTCGCCTGCATCGGCGTGGTACCATGTTGCGCCCGCCGCATCAACAACGGACTTTTCGGGCTTTTGTGTTCCTTCCGCCGCAAGCTTCGAAAGCCCCGTCGCGGAAGCTGCGGTCAATGTCATCATAACCGCGAGCACAAGTGCCGCCAAACGTTTGAGTTTCATGTTTATCCTCCTTCTCCAACCACAGTTATAGGATTGGTATCCTATGCATTGTACAATGCCCAACAATATCTTGTCAACAGGAAATTCTGTACTTGACATATTTTTTTAAATGCATTAGAATAAAAGAGTATAAAACAAAAATACGAAAGGTTGGTCTCCCGTATGATAAACATCAATCCCCTCTTTGAAGCTCTTCAATACTTCCACCGCAGAGCCGAAGGTCGTCTCGTTCGCATCGAACTCGACAGATTGTGCACAAGATTTCCTTCAAAAACAAACGAATTTTTAAGGCTCCTCTCTCCGGTTGCAGACCTTCAGGATCGCCTTGACTACCTTGTTCGTGTGGGTAAGCGCGAGCTCAGTCAGCTGTTGACTCCTGTTTGCAGCAGTCCCACACCCTTCGCATGCAGCAACAGCATTATGTACATGATGGTCTTCCCCGCAATTCGCGACGGTATTGATCCGGAGAATTTCACTGAATATATTTATTCAAAAACCGATGAAGACATCATGGTTGACATTCTGAGCGTTCTTGAATCCCCCGGCACCGCAACCGTGACCGAGGAGATCACTTCCGATGTCTTCTATGAGCGGCTTGAAAACACCGGCCTTGATGAGCAGGCCCGACTCGGCGTAATGAAGCTCCTGTTCAAATACAAGAGCTATTCCGAACGCGTATCCCTGCTTGTTGACGGGTTCCTCAATGCAATGCGCCGTGAACGCGAAAACGTTGCATCAATCTGCTCCGCATTTTCCAAACGCTATCCCGAAGGCAGCGGCGTCCTCAAAAAGGTTAACGACTGCTACGGAATGGGACTTCCCGACGATATCGAAATGACTCCCTACTGCTCCATCTTCATGTATGACCATATTGCTGCTTTCATCAAGCAGTATCAGGACGATACCGGAAAGGACAGCGGCATGGTTCTCATGGGCATCGGTTATGACCTTGTTTCAAGCGTTCGCGACATTATCTCTTCCCCCGAGGAACTCGCAATGCTGTTCAAAGCCCTTTCCGAGCCGAGCCGTTTGGACATTATCAATCTGCTTCGCGAAAGCCCCGCCTACGGACAGGAGCTTTCCGAAAAGACCGCGCTGCACCCCACCACCATTTCCCATCATATGGCGCGCCTTGTTGCGGCAAACCTTGTGGAATGCGATCTGCGCACCGCAAAAACCTATTACACGCTCAACAAAGAATATATAATCGATATTCTTGACAGGCTCAGGGCTGTGTTCTCCGAGTGCGACGATTCAAAGGACGCAAAATAACGGATCCTTCAGCCGTCGGTTGAGTTAACGTTTCGTGTTTTGTGAAAAAGGCTGTTAAACAAACCGTTTTCGCAAAAGCGACTTTCCGAGACTCTTCCCGCAAGAACAACAAAAAGCAGAGTTCGCCGCAGCGGCTCTGCTTTTTTGTTGTTATAAACGGATTCGCAGCCGTTGTTAATCGCCTGCATCTTCCGCAGCAGTTTTTTCCTTATTGTTCACAGCTTCATGTTGTTCACAGCTTCTGCACAGCTTCATACCGGTGAAAAGCGCACACGCCGCGGCGGCAAATGCCGGCGGATTGAACGCATTGATGATTCCGCTTTTGTAAACGGACGGATGCCGCTGCCCCATTGCCACAATCGCCGTAAGCAGAACAATCGCGCACGCCGCCGAAGCAAGCCCGAGACCGAACAGCAGATATTCCGCCCGCTGCAGCCGTATTTCCGCCCTGCCGCCGTTCGGCTCCGCAGAAAGCTGACTTCGAACATTTCCGAACATGCGGAACAAAAAGCATTCAAGTGTGCACAGCGCAGCATCTATCCCGCCCGAAGTAATTATTATCGCCGCAATGCGCATCGGAGTAAACACGGGCGGAGGCGTTGCAATGATATTAAGTACGGTTTTGCGAAAAATGATTATATCTTGCTCCAGTTCCGCCGCACAGACGATAAGCAGGCACAGCGTCACGGCTGCGGCAATTCCGATGACGACCCGCACCGCAAGCGTCATTCGAAGCAGCGGAATTCCCGAACCCTCCGCAAGCTGTCCCCGCCGTGCATCGCAATGCACCGCCGCAAATGCCGCCGCCGCCGCAATCGGCAAAATGCATTCAAGTATGCAGTAAATTCCCGCCGTGACTCTGAAAGTATATATCAGGTCGGAAGTCAGCTCCGCAAATCGCTGCATTTCCTCTCCGGAATAAATCGGAAGCGCATCCCGAACGCGCTTAAGCAAATCGGAATAAACGGCATACATGTTCACTGCATGGAACACCGCCCAGGCACAGCAGCACAGCACAATTGCAAGAAAACGTTTTGAGCCTATCGCCTGCGCAATGCGCTCGACCGTCGCCGTTTTCTTTCTTTTCGGTGCTGTTTGTCCTTTCCCGATTTTTTCGGTTCGTTCGGTTTTCTTTTCTTTCACGTTTATCATATCGGTTTTCGCCTCGATATTTTTTGAGTTTCCCGCCCTTCATGCGTAAACTCCCGCATTCTTTAATTATACAATATACGCGCTTTTCCGACAATCATCTCCGGCAGATATATTGTTTTTGTTCCGCCGTTGCATTTCTCCGCGGTCTCATGTATAATTATTTCAAACGCAGTCGGCATTCCGACAGACTAAAGCACGGCCGAATCACCCGCACGGGCTTCGCCGTGTACACGGAGGAAAACACAATGTATGATTTGCACACACACTCCCGCTGTTCCGACGGAAGCGAATCCCCGGAACATGTTGCCGAGCTTGCAAAAGCCGCCGGAATTGAGCTGCTCGCGTTGACTGACCACGATTGTGTGCGCGGAGTTCCCGCCGCGCTGTCCCGTGCCGCACAGCTTGGGCTTCGGATGCTTCCCGGAGTTGAGGCCGAAGCGGACTATGCCGACACGCTTCACATTCTCGGCATCGGGCAGGATATCGACGCGCCGTGTTTTCAAAAACTGCTTGCGGAGCAAACCGCTCTTCGCGAGGAGCGCAACCGTCTGCTTGAAATCAAGCTGCGCAAAATGGGCATGGATGTTTCGGATTATCTTATCCGCAGCGAATCCACGACCCGCGCCAACTATGCTGCCGCGCTCACCGCAGCAGGCCACGCCGAAAACACAGCCGATGCCTTCCGCCGTATACTGAACAGAGACGCTCTTGCGGATATAAAGCAAAAACACCCCTCTCCGCAGGCTGTCATCGATGCCGTTACGGGCGCGGGCGGAGCTGCAATACTTGCCCACCCGATGCTGATGAAAAAATGCGATCCGCATGAGCTTGTCCGCGACCTTGCCGACAAGGGAATATGGGGTATTGAAGCTTTTTACGGTGCCGCAACGGAAGGTGAAACGCGGCTTTTCTCTTCCCTTTCCCGTGAATTCGGACTGTTTGCAACCTGCGGAAGCGATTTTCACGGAAAAAGCCGTCCGAACGCACCTATCGGAAGCGGCTGGCGCAGCTGTGCGCAGCTCGAGGCCGCGCTTTCGGAGCTTTGCAGGCGGTTCTTCCGAACCTGAGCCTCCGTACTTTCGGACATCGGTCGATGCACCGTGCATTCTGCATTATAATTCAATATTAACAACCGAATTCAAAACTCCCGCCTGTTTTGCGGATTCGATTCCGTTTGCAAAATCACCGACACGGGAGCTGACATGAGCGTCACTGCCGATGATAAGCCCCGCGCCGTGTTCGTGTATCGTTTTTATCTCCTCCGGGGTCAGGCTTACATGCGAGGAGTTTATTTCCAGCAAAATGCCAAGCTGCCTTGCACAGTCCGCAAGATACGGAATGTCCAGAGTCAAATAAAGGTTCGGGTGCGAAATAATATCTGCATGACCCTTTTCCGCCGCCGCCATGAGCGATTCGGTGTTGCGCCGCGGAGTCGATTTCCCGCCGAAACTTTCGAAAAGGATATGCCGCGCAAATCTGTTCACCGGCGGAATTCCCTTGTGGTACCCAAGAATAATGACATCATATTCGCTGCGGTCCTTCGGGATATCGCTTTCACCGAAATTCATTACGTTGCATTCCAAGCCGCGCAGCACGCGGATACGTCCGTCAAACTCCCGACGCAGTTCCGCAAGCTCCGCGTTCAGCCGCTCCAGTTTTTTCCCGCGGACACCGTAATACATGTTGCCGCCCGCATGTTCGCTGACCGCAACCGCCTCAAGTCCGAGCTCCAACGCCCGAAGCACATTGTCGCGCGGGCCGTTTTGGCCGTGGCTGTAATATGTATGTGTATGCAGATCCTCAATGATTCTCATTTTGTTTATATTCCCTTTCAGCTGTTCACTGCATTCTTCCCCGGTATGCGTTCTCCGGAATTTTTCCCGCATATCGCGCCGTGAGCGCGAGTAAAGCTTCCGTAAACGCAACAAGCGATGCCGATGTTGCATAACCCAAAAGTCCGCGAATATCGCTTTCGCATGTTGTGCAAATGCTGCAATCCGCTTCACTCTCCGCCGAAATGCAAGGCTCATTGCAAACAAAAACAGTGTACGCACCACCCTTTTTTGCCGTTCGAATGCATTCCGTCAGTTGCTGCGCGCTTTCCCTGCTTCCTTCGGAACGGATGCAGAACAGAGTGTCCCCTTCGCCGAGCAATGCGGAATATGCCGCCCGTGTTTCGGGTTTTTGCGGGCAAACCGCACGGATTCCGAGTTCGACAAGTGCGCTGCCCGCACTTTCGGCAATCCCCGCCGCTGCTCCCGCACCGCACAGCAGCACACACCCCGTGCTCGTCACAAGCCGTTTGGCAAGTGCGCAAATTCTTTCCTCATCCGCAGCCTTAAGTGCTGCCTCTACAGAACGCATCTGGCCGAGCATCAATTTGCTGAAAAACTCGCCGTCATCATCGCCCGATGCAACCGGTTTGTTTTTGGTAAAACTTCCGGCAAGCGCAATTCGCAGCTCCGTAAAACCGCTGTAGCCCGCCCGCCGTACAAGCCGCGTCACGGTCGGCATACTGACCCCCGCCCGCGCCGCAATCTGCTTTATCGAAAGATGCGGAACCGCATCCGGATCGGAAAGGATAAAGTCCGCCGCCTGCCGCTCCGCAGGTGAAAGCGATGGGTACGCCGCAATGATTTTTGTCCTCGCCGGCATGTTTTGCACCTCCTTAAACACTTTTGTGTCCTTTGTCCAATATTCTACCATTTCTTTTTCTATTTTCAAGAGGAACCCGATTTTTCTCCTCAAAAGCAGAAATTTGCACCCCGGGCTGCCGTCTTCTTCGGCTGCCGTCCGAAAAACATCCTCCACGGCTGTCGTCTCTAAGATATATTTCATCCCGCCCGCATAAAGTGATTGACTCTTTTTCAAAAATAAGATAGAATAATTGTTGGTAAATGTCTCCGTAGCTCAGCAGGATAGAGCGTCCGCCTCCTAAGCGGAAGGTCGCGCGTTCGAATCGCGCCGGGGATGCCAAAACAGCCGTCATGCGACGGCTGTTTCGTTTATTATCCGCATTCAGTTGTCATTCATTTAGCAAACGGCATCGTTTAATATCATTTCATTGCTGTCAGCATTGCCTTGCTGCCATGGCGTGGCATTTTCTCCGTAATTGCGAGGCAGTCCGTCCCCTCTGGGCATTCATCAAGGCTGTCTCGCAATGTTTATTATATTAACCCTTAATGCATGATGCGAAAATCGCGTCTATTTCGTCCCCGGCAGCATAATCATCTTTGAGCAATTTTTCAATAAGCTTGTCCACGGCTTCCCGATTCTCACTGATAATTCGTATTGCCTTCTTCAGCTCAATGTCCAGTATGTTGTTAATACTCTTTCTTATCTCGTTCGAAAGCTCTCCGCTCACTGAATTCGGATCTACTGCTGCAAGGCCGAACTCTTCAACCATGCCGTAACTGCATATCAAGCGTTCTGCCAAGGATGTTGCAGTTTCCAAGTCTCCCGCTGCACCGGTTGAAATTCCGTCTTCGCTGCCGTAATAAACCATCTCAGCCGCACGCCCGCCCAGAGATGTTCGGATCCTTCCAATCAATTCACGCTTTGTGTAGATTGTTTTTTCCTCGTTGTCTCCGTGCTGCATATAACCGCCATGATTCGCTCTTGCAACCACTGTAACATATGACGGGGTTTCACCGCCGTGCCAGCAAAGAAACGCATGACCGGCTTCATGTCGAGCTACGCGTTCAATTGTTGCACTATCCCATTTTTGGGATTCCCCGCTATTAAATGTTTCAAACGCCTTTTCAAAAATTTCATCCGCGACTTTCATTTCTCCGTCACGAATTGCCATTCTCAAAGCGAGTTCCGCAACTGATTCCAGTGCAGCAAGACTCATGCCGGTTGAGCGCACAACAATGTTTTCAAGTTTACTGTCGGACACGTTAAAAACATTGTTTTTGTTTATCTTCATTTCGAGATACGTGCGTCGCTCTGCTTTGTTGGGAAGATCAATTAAAACTCTTCTGTCAAATCTGCGCATGAGCGCAGGATCAAGACTTTTGCTTCCGCCGGATTCAACATCAAAATTAGTTGCCGCAAGAACAAATACAGGTTTTGAAAGATCCTTATTGAACCCATCCATCTCCGTAAGGAACGCCGTCAACGTTGCCTCTGCTCCTGTTTGATCTTCTCCTCGGCGTTCTTTTGCAATAGCATCGATTTCGTCGATGAACAGAATGGACGGTGCGTATTTACGTGCTGTCCGAAAAAACTCGTGAACCTTTTCAGAACCGCCATCCGCATATCTGCTTAAAAACTGATTTCCCTCCGCAAAAAGGAATGTTGCATTCGACTCACTTGCCATTGCCTTTGCAAGCATTGTTTTGCCCGTGCCCGGAGGGCCGTAAAGAATTACGCCTTTTGGTGCACTTACTCCTGTACCGATAAATTTTCCGGGATTTTTCAGGTATTCAACAAAGTACTTCAGTTCTTTCTTTGCATCTTCCGCTCCGATTACGTGTTCAAAGCGTATGTTCGGCCTTGAAACAGTACTCATTATATTGCTTGAATCCTCAGCTTCTATTGCGGTCTCCGTTTCAAAATCGAACAAGGTTATTACCGCATGTTTTCCGTCCTCACTCACCTTCTGTGATGTTTCAAACGAGATAAGTTTGTTCGCTCTTGCCAGCATATTCATACTTTTCTGCTGATGCACCCGAACGCATATATCTTCAATGCTTCTGTCAAAGGCTGCTGCATTATCACCAATCTGCAAGATTCCTCTTATTCCCTGTTTAAGCAAAGAACGCTTTTCTTCTTTACTCAGTGTTTGGGAGTTCTTTTCAAGGACATATATCGGCAGGTTCGGCAGGTTCTCGCGGAGATACCAAAGAATATCCCTGCCCGTTGATTCAATATCCTCCTGATTCAACAATTCAGAATCACCGCGTTCTCCCAACGATAAATCCACAATGGCAAAACTCAGCTCGTTATTGTGCACGATGCTTTTTGCGCTTTCTGTATCATCAGCGCCCAAGAAATAAACACTCGAAGATTGTTCCCTGCAATTTGCAATAATATCCAATGTTGATACTATCAGAACGTTCTGCGTTTCTGTATTGTTGAACAAACAGTTAACATCATCGTTGTCAGCGGGCAAATTAACTTCAATCGAAATATCCTCGAGCTTTCCAATATCTGTTTTGCTCCGGTCAGAGCTCAGCAATCTAAGCATCTCATATATCTCGTTGTTCAAAAACGTCCTTGCCTGTGATGTTACTGCACGTGCGTCTGCCGCTCCTCCCTCTGCCAGAAGCAGTGCCGTGTATGCCTTTTCGTCTACGGAAATCCCGATTCCGGTTTCGTTTGTAAAGGATTCGGCACTTCTCAGTACTTCACGATTCGCTATTTTCCAAAGTTCGTGCGCTCGAATATGGTTGAACATAACAACATTTCCCGACGCAAATCTTGAGCATATCGCGGCAGGGAAATACGGCGTTTTCGTGTTTGGTTCAACGTCCTTTTGCAATGCCTTTAAAATTACTTTGCGCGGTAAAACCGAAAAATCGATCGACTCGGAGTTTTCGTAAAGCTGTTTGCCCGCATTGGTCGTAAAAACCATTATTGCGCTCGCAAGGGATACTTCTTCGTCCGTTTTGCTGTCTCGTATCCTTCCTGCATCTAAAATTTGAAGGAATAAATGGATAATTGAAATGTGCGCCTTTTCAACCTCGTCCAAAAGAATTAAGCAGCGCGGATTTTTCTTCACAAAGCTTGTGAAATTGCCTGATTTTGAGCCCTTGTAAACACCGTCACTGCCAATGAATTCAAGTGAGGACTCTTTGTCGCAGTATTCGCTCATATCGAATCGAACAAACGGAATTTCTTTTCCTTCCGCATAGCTGATAGCTTCAGCAGCCTTTTCTGCAAGGAAGGTTTTGCCAACTCCCGGAGGGCCGGCAAACAAAAAGGTTGCTCGCGGTCGATTGCTGCTTTTGTCCGTCAGTGACGAAAGCTCCGCGCGAAAATATCCCTCAACGAATACACTTACCGCATTATCCTGACCAAAGACTCTCTCGCTCAGATACTCCTGAATCTGCTTCGTTCTTTTGATTATATCCGCAATACTTTTTTGTGCCTCTTTTCGAGTCTCCTTCTTGCATTCTCCGCTGTGGGATGATTTTTGTGCTTCAGCAGTGTCGTTGCCGAATATTCGTGTGTAAGCATCCTCGAGCGCTTGTGTGCCGGGCACTGTCTGCTCCGTCTCGAAGAGATCATCGAAAACTATATAGTTACGTATAAAGTCGTTCGGCTCGTCAAGGATACATTTCAGCAGCTGGTACGCATGCACCTCTCCCGAACCCTCGCTCGCCGCAATGCAGCGCGCCTTTTTAAGACACCCTTCAATATAGCTTTCGTCAATGCGCCTTGACTCGGGTGTGGCTTTACTGGTAGCATGCAAAATGAAGTCTGTTGCAATATTGTTCGGATCGCTTATCGCTGTCGGAAGTTTCAGCTTCAGCATGTTCTTCAGTCTTTGGCTGTCCGGATCGCTTACATCTCTGACATAGCAAACGACCGCCGCAATAAAGCCTTCTGCTGTTAACTTATGATTCGGTCCGCCGTCAAGTTCTGTTGCTTTCTCAATAAGTCTTCTCAGAAGAGGACTGTACTCAAGTTCTTCCATTACTCCTCCTTTTATGCGTTTGAATCGTCAATGCTGATTTTATCACTTTTCCTTTATAAGTTCAATGATTTCATTTTCGTCTGTAAGTATAATCGTATTCCCTTTAAAATCAATGGAATACTCTTTTTTTGAAACATCAACGCCTATGATGCTTGTTGTTATCAACAGTTTATTGTCTTGAACCTCGTATGTAAACGGAATTTCGGCGGCTCCGCATTTCTTGCCTGTTCCGTTTTCATCAAAGACATACGTTGTTTCCACAACTACTCCAAGCACTGTGCTTTGCGTTTTCCACTCCCCCACAATTCTTTTTGCGGGAGAACAGGCGCAAAGCGCAAGCAGAACAACGATAATTGCAATCGAAACTAATCTTTTCATGACTTAGTCTCCTTTCAATCCTTCAAAAGTCACCTGTTTTTGAACTTAAACTTTATAGTTATTGTGCGTATTTCAGCATCCCATGAATAAGAATATGTTGAATCATCAATCTTTCTATTCGCCTTTGCTGCCGCACCAACAGCCGAAAACCCTCCTGACGAACTCACGAACAGTCTGTTAATGGCCTCTCTGTAAACCGCAATACCGCCGCATTTGAACGAGAATTTATCAAGCCCCCGCTCCGCTGCCTCGGCGGCAAACCGTTTAATTTCATTCAAATCATACTTCGTTAGTATCAATGAATTGTGGTAGTAATAGTTTGCCCCCACGGCCGAACAAATCGGAACATCCGTCGGGCAAAGGTCGACTTTTCGTGTCCTTTGAATTTCTTCCGTTGTAATGCAGAAATAATTATATCCGAATTCATCATGCTTGACTGCCTGATTCGTATTGGAATAATCATCCCATGTTGCATCCACATGGTAGTATTCGCCGTCTATTTTAATAATGTTCCATGCATGCGGCGTTCCTTGCCCTCCGTCGGCCTTTGTTATGTATCCGGCGGCTTCGGCACACTCAATGCCGCATTTTTGCATCAAATACGCAATCGCACGCGCATATCCTTCGCAAACTGCTGTTCCCCTAATAAAAACTCCGCATATTGTTCTCAGATAATCAATTTCATCCTTGGCCGGCCCTCCCTTAGCCTTCTGTTCGTTGAGTGCAATGGTATCATAATCCGTTGCATTAACAACTTTTGCATAGATGCGTATCGCCGCATCGTATGCGCTCATCTTGTCATCAATGTCTTCAACAAATTTCGGAATCATCTCATCCATCTGCTTTTGCAGCTTTTCCCTCTCCTCCCGATCGGCACCATACTTAAGAAGGATTTTATCTTCTGTATATGTGCAGTTATTGTACCAAAACAAATCGGGACGATCATAGCTTATCGCTTTAGACACCGTAAAAACACTGCCTTCCTTCAGTCCGCTTGCGTCCACACTCTCAACATGCTGAATAATTGCTTCTACCATAGAATCATAAAGCATTTGCTGAGCGGATGCCAAACGATTGCGATAAAAGTACTCCGGGGGTCCTTCAAGAACCCGATCAAATTCTTTTGGCTCATATTTTTTCCCGAAGATATCCTCCCCCATCTCCCTTTTTCGCGGTTTCTCCGGGATAAGCTCATCCAAAAATTCTCCCGAAGCAGTTGCAAGTAAATACAAAAACGGATTATTTCTGTACTTAGGGTTTTCCTTTAGTTTACCGGCTATCTCCCTATATCCCGTGCCTGCTCTCGTATAGGAGCTGTTCAGCTTGCTTGTTCTTTCATCCGCCAAACCATTCCTGCTGATAAACCTTAAATACTGTATATCCACAATGGCAAGCAACCCTTCCGAAAGGTCTGCCGAAAGATCCGGAACGTTTTTTCGCTGCCAGGCATGTGTCAATTCACGAACGAATAATTCGGTTAGATTCGCTGATGGCAACCCTTTTTCAACGTGAACCCTCCTTTTTTCGAAAAAGGAAAAAAGCGGTATATCTCCCTTGTATTCCGTATCTCCCTTTGCCTTAATTTCTTGTAAAATTCTCTCTGCAGAATCAAAACAAACTGCATACTCATTATCAATTTTTATTCCGTAATTACTTTCAAGGAAAAGCTTTGCAGCAGCCGTATGTTCTTTCAGTTCTCTTTTATTTCCCGTCACAATTTGTTTCTTGCATTGATCACAAATTTTCCTGCCGTCCGAAAGCCTGTCCAATCTTTCATTTTTCCGTACCCTCCTCCCGCAGAAATCACAATTTCGATTCGTTATACGCTCGTGTAATCTTCCAAAACGAAGTTCGTGGTCTCTGTCAGCTAACAATGCAGCGAGCTTTGAGAGGGACACAAAATCGAATTCCGCAGGCTCCCTGTCGCTTCCGTAGTATAAGTAATTGCTCTTTTTCTCCGACTTTAAATACCATTCAAGGTATTCATCAATCGGAGTGAAAAGCGTTTTGAGTGTGTCCTCTCCGGATGCAGATAATGCAGATATAACTCCCAGTTCCGTGACGCTGTCCTCGATTATTGTAATCTCAAAGACATCTTTATTGAAAATATTGTTTTTTCCTTTCACGGTGAGTTTGGGTCCTCCGATATCCACCTTGCTGCATGCCTCAGTTTGCTGCGAAGCACAAACCGCAACGGAATCAGCTACCGAAGGAAACATCGAGCGTATTATTTCCCTGATCATTGCAGCAGCAAGATGCACAGTTCTCTCCGTTTTTTCTCCCAGTTCTCCGTTTAGTCTTATTGTCATCATCAAAGCTCCCTTATTTCCGGCAACGGCAGGCTTTGATTCGTAATACGGATTAACTACTTTCCCGTATCGTCTGTATGACCTTTGCGCAAGCGAATCATCTTCACCATCAATTTTGTGATAATTTTGATTATTGTTGTTCTGCGCAAATGTCCTTGAGCTGACTTCGTAATATCCGTGTGTGATAACCTCTGTAGGTGCTCTGAACACCGAAATACAAGCCTTATCAACGGCAATATCACCATTAGTGCCATTTAATACTATAACATTATTTGCAAGTACAACAGGACTTTCGTCGTCAGGGTGGACAATATATTCTCTGTTTTGAATATATTGATGTACCTCTGTATTAATGCCTCCAAACGCAAGCTGAACATACAGAATTCCCTTTTCGGTATCTATGTTTCTAATTGTGTAGATGTTGCCATTAAATATTAGGTTTTGGCCTGCAATATAGTTCTGAGTTATTCTCGCACGAGGAAGGGGGATGGTTTCCGTTTTATCGCTGCCGTCCAAAATCAACGACGCCATGTCCCGTCCGTTGATCAAATCATACAGCTCTCCTCCTGTGCGCAAAAACACTCTGTCTTCTGAACAGAACTTACCGTCATAACCGAAAACACAGTCGTGACGAAACTCGAAAATTTTCAGCACTTGTTCCCTATATCTGAGTTTTGCTTTTTCATTGTCTGCTTTTTCGTCCACGTTCAACACGCCGTAGATATCCAGCACATCAGCAAGAATGGAGATGACATCCTGCCTATTCACCATTTCTCTGTAATCATTCGTGCTGACATTCAACGCCGAGCGGAATATTTCATCCACAATCATTCCACCCGAGCTCGCTCTTATAAGCAATTTCTGCGCAAAATCCTTTTTTGTTCCGGTTTCAACCGGAATCCTCGCAAGTTGAATCCTGCTCCAGATTTCATCGATATTTGCATAGTAAAAATCACGCAGCATGTACGGCTTTGAAAATATAATTATCAGCGTTTTTTCAGAAGCTGTCAATGATACGTACTTTCTCAATGTCCTCGGAAGATTCTCTTCACTGTCCATTGCAATGATTACGGAATAATCGCTTGCATCGCATTCTGCACGGTTAAGCCTAAATTGCTTTTCCCCGATTTCCATGCTTCCCGCATTTGCTGCAATTGACTCTTTAATGTTTTCATATGGTATGTCTTTATCTGCAAACACCGTAACGGATTTTGCTCCCGCCTTCAGACACATCAATGCAACATTCATCATCGGACCCAATTCTTCACGTGTATTAACAAACTGCTGAACAACAACTCTTCCGCCGACGTCCTTGCGTCCATCGTAATTGTAACACCTAACAACAGCGTTTGGATTATACTGCATTGCATCCAAAGACTCAAACTCCTCCGCCGTGAGGTTTTTAAGGACCTTGTCCAGTCCGGGTGTCCTCGAATCATCAAAGCAAATATACTTTATCGGACGTGCCATGTATCTCAGACGAAACCCTTCGTTCCTGCCTCCGTTCCTGGCAAGGCATTCATTTGTTTCGGCAATATGCTTAACTCTTGTGCTGAACATTGCCATCTGACGATTATACTTGTTTATTGTTTCGAGCGTGTCAATAAACACAACAGTGTCAATAAGATGAATAAACCTTTTATGGTCGTTCTCAAAGCGTGAAGATGAAAGGTATCTCAGTGAAGTGACAAGAATGCTCTTTTCATCTACTGAAGCCTCCTCCGAATTATCCCCGTTACCTTTTATCTTTATTATTTTCCATATCGGATCATCAAAGTTAATTTCACCTGTGCTGTCATTGCAATGCAGGCTTGTTATTTCTGAAAATTTCCGGACAAGAAAATCATATGTAAGTTCTATTTCAGCATCGGTATTGCATACAAAAATGATATTATCACCTCTTGCAGCTGCAATGGACAAATACCGAATGAAGTATTCCGAAAAGGCGGAGAACATGTTGCCGTTTATTATTGCACTTTTGCTGCACTTTACCAATCTTTCTATGCAATTTCGATATATCTTGTTTTTATGCCCCGAATTGCGGAAACTATGCTCAACAGCCTCAGTTATAAGATCCGCAACATTATTTTTATCAACGCTCTGTGCCATTGCTTGTTTTTCCATAAAATCATGTTCCTTTCTCGCTTGTGATGCTTTTGTTTCACTTTGCATCATCTGCCTGCTCACTATCGTCAATCGACAGAGCCACATCAACATCGCACGCATAAAAAGCTCCAAATACGTTGCGAATCTCTTCGTCTATCGTTTCAACATCAATTTCGCCTTCATCAGATTTTTCGAATTTCGATTGATCCGGTTCGGGACATTTATCAATATCCTCATTTATCCCGTCAAGGAAAAAGAAGCTTTCCCAAAGAATGAACAGTGCAATCACCGGATACTTTGTTCCTGTGTTAAACAGAAGCGAAAGAAAATCAAAAGGAATCCAATCCGCTCCAAACAGGGCAATCAATTGAAATACAACATATAAACAAACATATGCTGCTGATAAAAATATGCTGAGTTTTTTCAAGATGCTTGCAGCTGACACCCAAACATCCTTCCTGAAAAGCTTTATTATCTTGATTTCAACTTTTTGCGCAAGACTGAAAGCGCCGTCCGGTTTCTCGCCTTCACTGAGGCTCCTCTTGCCCATCCCAATCCGCACAAATCTGAGCAGTAATCTGAATAAAAATCCAATAGCGAAGTTAATTAACAGCGCACCAACAACATCCGAAAAGAACGCCGTTCTCACCGGCAATGCAAGCTTGGCGGCCAACCATGAAATTACGCTCAACCCGCCTACAGCCGTAATAACATCACGCAAAGCACAAAGCGCAAATGTCAATGCAGCAACATAAATCATTGTGAAGCACATAATTCGGAAACGCCTGTTTGCTGTTTTCTTTTCTTTATCTTTTAAGTACGTATGGTACTCAAAAACAAACGGCAGTGCTGCAAAGAATACTGTTGCAAAAGTAAAAATAATTTTCAGCGTGCTTATGAGCAAGTTCATGCATCTTTCCTCCTTTTGCTGTACAGACCGTTTATGAAATTCTGATCAATCACAGTATAAAACGCAATATTCTTTTCTCCGCAGCAATACGCCTCATTAAATTCAATAGTATCGCGAGCGCTTTCGACACTGTCATAAGAAGCTCTTCTGTTTTCTTTTGCTCCGAGATTATCAAGCAGGTTTCCGATGCCGTTAACCCTTTCCTTCAGTTTTTTCTTATGATGCACGATTTTTGCACTCGCATAACTGCAGCACTGTTTGAAGAAATCAACATCAAGTTTATACTCATAGGTCCACCTCAACGTTGGAATTGTTTTGCAAATGAGCATATCATAGTTTTCTATTGATTCAAGGTTTCCCTGCTGAATTTCCTGATATTTTTCCATCAATTCAAGCCATGCTTGTCTATACTTGTATTTATACCTCGCTGACTCTAAAACATAAAGTCCCGCCAGCAGCAACAGCGGAAGCAGAACCGTTGCCGCAGCAACAAGCGCAGACTCCGCCGACGCTTTAATCACGTCCCACTGCACAGCAATATACGGCACGCATGAGACCGTCAACAAACCTGTAAGCACACCAAACATAACTTTAAGCATCTTTTTGCTTGATTCAATGTTGCGAATCCTTGTTGCAAACCAATCGCATTGTCGTGAAATATCTATCTCGGCAAGCGGCCCCCGAGCTTCAAACATTAAATACTCTTTAACCGCACCATTATAGATTTTTTTCGCTGTACGTTCAACATTCTCTATTTCGCGCTCCTCCGGCAGTTTGGATGCTGTATACGAGTTTTCTCTGGTTTCATCTCCGCCATCCGGATCGGCAAGGCTGACTCTCCTTTTGGGCAGAATTGCCTTTGTATTGTTTTCAGATTTTCCGGCGTAATGAGACAAAATTCCAAGTATATGATTTTGGGCTTTTTTAAGAAAGCCAAGCTGAAAGTCTTTTAATCGTTCACAGCGCATTATGTATTTGCCTGCTGTTTCCGAGATTTCCGGGCTTTCGCTGAAGTTTTCCGCATGACTAAAATACTCAACTTTTCTTTCTTTGAGCAAGTTCTTCCTTTCGCGCTTGACGCTTTCGATAACCCTCCCGTCTTCCATTTCGGAAATATCCTCTTTTTCCCTGCGTTTTTTTCTTTCTGCTTTCTTTTTTTTCTTACTCTCACCAACCGGACGTTCAACAGAGCAGCTTATCGCATCTCCGTCCTCATTATAGTCAAATACATTTCCTTTAAAGCTGTACAAAACAGGTGTAAGTTTCAATTCGCTGAACCTGCTGCTCATTTCATTTAATGATATTAATGCGTAAACATATTCACTTCTTTTCTCTGCAAGTGCCTCTGTAATCTTTTCAATGCTCAGAGCGTCAAACGAGCGCAGTTCTTTTTGCTCCGTGTTATTGTCGAAAATTGTTCCGTCGTATACACAAGCAAGAATATAACACGCAATTCGCAGCGAATTCAGTGTTCTGGCCGCTTTATTGTCGGCTTCCGCTTCATTATCCAAAGGACACAATATCGTATTAATCCTTGTCCCGTTTCTCGATTTTTGATTATTGCTTACCGCCGTTCTCACAAAACTCAAATACTCTTCATGTATTCCTTCCTGATCGCATGAAGTCTCTGCCTTCCGGCAATACTCCAAAAACTCCTCTGCAAATATTTCTGCAGCGCTGAAGTACTCTGCTTTTTTTTTACAGGATTCAGCGAGAGCTTTACTCATTTTTCCTTCATCATTATGTTCGGGTGAAACAATATCATCGTGAAGTTTGAAAATATCCTTGTCTGGCGGAAGACCGATAAAAAGGCGCAGCGGCTCAATAACCAAATCATTCTCATAAGGTGAGCTTATATCAGCACCGCAAATTCTTTTTTCTTCTGTACCGAACATTATCAGGATTTCTCTCGGGCTGCGGCTGCGGCATTCCAAAGCGTTGATTATCGTGTTTCTCATAACCCGGCAGTACACGATGCTCAACGCTTCCATATACCCTCTGTAGTCATTGGCCATCGTGTCTTGTTCGAGTGCTTCTTTCCGCATTGCCGAAAGGTCAATATATATAATCAGATTGAACCGTTTGTTCATATCATCATACATATCCATCATTTCGCTCATTTTTTCAACGCATGCCAAATAGCCTTTCTCCTTGTCCGGCCAATCCTCGATGCGGCACTTCAAGGCAACAAGCGCTCTGTTCTCGTAATTAATATCAAACAGAATCTTTCCCTCGTCAACATTCTTGTCGGATGTATTGATAAAAAATGTATGCATAACCAAGCTCCCTTAATCACAATTCCCCGGCGGCATCTAATGTGCCGCCGGGAGTTTTACCGCTATTGAGTTGTCATTCAGCCATCACAGACCGAGTTCCGCAAATTTTTCTTTCCACTCTCTGAACAAGTTGTCTTTTTCTTTGTCAGGTGCTGCCACATCGTAGAACGCTTTGCAAATCATGTATTTTGTTTTTTCAGCACGTTTCGCATCGGTATCTAAGCCGAACCTTGATCCGGTCTCTTCAGCTATCCGATCGATCGCTCCGACCATAGGAGCTGCAATATCAAAATCTCTGTTCAGACCGTTGTAGTACAACAGCACAGCATCCACCGGGTTAAGCCCGCAATCGTTATTTATCAGTGCTTTGAATACCGTTGTGTCTTCATAGCTGTCCTTACCGTTGACATCCGCAACATACTTCACTTCAAGCTCCGGAACCACGATATCTTTGAAGTACAAATCAGCACTCAATGCCGCGATCAGCCCGTAAATCGCTTTTCTGTCGACTCCGCGTCCTCCATGCATTATCACGACATCCTCATCAATGCTCATACGCCGGCCGTTGTCTACGCGCTGCCGCAAACAGAAGTTGCCGTCCGCATTCACCCTGATCTTTCCGTATGCAAGCGCAAGCCACACACCGCGGAAGAATCTTTCTTTGCTTTCAGCATTCTTTTCCGGAGTAACGTAAGGCAAAATGCGATGCCACCTCTTATCGAGATGCGGGCTTGACACATATGCGTTTTCTCCTTCACCGCCTGCCGCTCGGCGCACCATTTTGGTGATTATATTCTTGTAGCTTTCGTAGTAAACTCCTCCGTTAATCTCATTTAACTTCGGAATGTATTTCGCTTCAAGACCATAGACCGCTCTGTAGCAATGCAGCTCGTTTATCGGATATGCGTCATTCTGCTCGGTTCCGGCATTGATGCCCAAGGTTGCCCCAATTTCCGAATACCGCTCTGACACTATCGGATTAAATCCCCAGAAAGTGTTTGTTCTCGTTGTTATTGTACCGTCATTAATATCCGCAGGCTCAATGTCGCTGATAAGCATCGGCGCAGCCATTGCAAATAACTTCTCCGTACACGCCATGAAAGCCCGCTTGCTTGCCAACGTTCTGTCAAAGCGATTTGACTCTTCACCTTCTTCGAAGTTCACACTCCTCAGCGACTCACGTTCAATCTGCTCTGCATCCGTATGCACAGCATTCTCTGCATCCCATTGTTTGCTTATTGCAGTATAGATGTCCATATTGACTATCTCTCGATTGTTCGGATCGCTGTCAATTCTTTTTCGGAAAGTTCTTACCGAATCCGTCATAAACTTCTCAGCGATGCCTCGATTTGCATATGGTTTATTCTCCGGCACGGACGGGCGCTGCTCCGCACAAAGTCTTCCATAAGCTGTTTCAATCACGCTTCGGCTTATTTCGTCCGCTCTGTCCGCGGTCAGGTCGAGCTCTTTGTAAATCGATTCTTTGTCCCTTCCGCTGCTGAAAACATAGTACGTGTTCCCGATAGTTCCGCTCGTTGCTTTTATATTGTTATCCAGTTCATCGTAGAGCTTTTCCTGAATATCAGGCAACCTTTTGAAAAAGGCTTCGAGTTGAGTCAGCAATGCATTCACACGCTCCATCAGCCTTTCATATACGCGTACTTTAAGAAGCTCTGCTTCGTATTTTCTGCAAAATCCAACCTTTGTATTAATAAACTCAGCATATTGCTGTTCATACATGTCAAGGAATCTTGCCAGCCGTTGAAACCGCGTCTTGCTGTTCAGCAATTCAGAGGGCGTTGTTTCCGTCTTATGCGGGGTCCTCCTGTTATCCAGCGTTGCTCCAGGGTCCCCGCCTGTATCGGCATCGATCCTTTGCGCCTCAAGATCTGTTGCCTTTATTTCGCGCCTCATTTTATCAATAATTCGGCAGAGGATGTATCTCAACGCAACCGGGTGAATAAAAACACGCTTTCCTTCATCGTTCAGCTTCGTTGCAAGGCCGAATATGGAACAATCGTTGCCCGGATTCACATCGCCCATGCTCAACGGGAACACTGCATTAACAATGCTTTCCGCATATTCATCCACCTTGTCCTCGAAGGTATCGACTGCCTCGCGCATGCCGTTTTCGTCCAATACAATAAGCGCCTCAAGTTCGGTTTTATCATGTTCTGCGTTCACAAAATCAGCCACATTACGCTCAAATGGCTCTAAGCCATTGTGTTTTGTCGCAACTACCTCGATTTTTTCTTTTTTCAATTTTTTAAGGAAATCATCAACCTTATCGGAATACTGAACATCTACCTTTCCATCCGGCCGAGTTTGTTTGGTTTCGTTTTTCACATCACGCCCAACTCTCAAAAAGAACCTGTCACGCCCGTATTCTTCCGCACGCCTTGATGTCGCTTCATCGAAGAGTGTTATATACTCAGCACGGGGGGCAAAGTTTTCAATTTGGTATATTCCATCCCTTTCCCTTGCCCTGATCGCATCTCTTTTTGCGGCAATCTCGCTGTCGATCCTGTTCCATCCGTTTTTGATGGAATCCTGCGCTGCGCGAATTGCGCAAAAAGTTTTCACACTGTCAACCGGGTATTCCGCCTTTGCAGAGCCGCATGCGCCAAACAGCGGCTCGGAATTTTCATTGAACGCAGAGAAAGAATTGTCTTCTTCCGTATACATGTTCCCTGCCATTGGCGAATAAAGCTGCATGTATACAAGTTGAGCTACCATTTGCTCGTATTCGGCAATATCGCTTGCGCCTACACCTTTTGCGTTCCTGCTGTCAATAAAGAAGCAGTAATCAAAGACAGGTTTACCTCTGTTTGCATCACTCTCGCTGTCGAAAAGCCCCTCTAACTCGATTTTCTCATTTAAAGTTATCGGAAGATTTCTCTTTATCTTGGTTATAGCATTCAGCTCTCGTATCGCTGCGTACGCGTTTGCATAATGCCTGATCCTTGTGGCGGATGTTTCCCGAATATGTTTTACCGTATCAATAAAAATGTCGGGAAGCAGGAAAATACCGCGGATGACCACATTGCTCTGCGCAAGATGTTTGCGAAGCCATAATGCGGTTTGGATAAACATACCGGAGCCGGTCCCGCCGGAAAGTGAGGATACTATCATGATCCTGATGATAGTATTCACATTATTCTTCAGCACTCGGTTGATAAGCGCACCCAGTTCTCCGTTCATGTTGGTTTCAAGGTAATCGAAAAATGCAATTCGCGATTTTACACGCACTTCGGAGCAGCCGTCAAGCATGCTTTGCTCGCGGAACGCGGGTGAATCCGGACTCCACTCAGCAATCTTTCGATTTCTGTACTGAGCAAAATACTGTTGAATTTTCTGCGGTTTGCTGATCGGAAAAACAGGGATTTGCGTTCTGCTTTTCGTTATGAGTTCATTGTCGTTTTTGTCCGAATCAAGCACCGCGCAGCAGATCCGTCCCAAATTATCATTGAACGTTTTCCCGTTCTTTGTGAGCAGCTTCGTAACATTGTTGACGACACGGCTTCCCGTTCCGCCAAGGCCTATCAGCAGAGATTGTTGTTCCATTTTGTTTCCTCCCGGTTTAATTTGTATAAAGAATTATCTTTGCCCTAATTATTCTTTCAACGTCGTTGATCTTGCTTATCTCCGTCGGAATCACCCAGTACCTCGGATATCTGCCGGCGGATGCTGCCAAGCGTTTTGCGCTCGGATCCGTCACCGTTGTCAACATTGACAGCTCCTCCACCATAATATAGCGGTGTCTTTCGATGTAATCTTTTAATGAAGCCGCATCGGGAACCTGTACCGTGTAGTCATCCGGCTTGAGTTCGCATTTGTACCACGGCATAATCATTTCACAGCTTATTATGTTTCCGTATTCTGCGCGGAAAGCCACACCCGAAGCACGAATAACTTCGGCTCCCCGCTTGAACTTCCACCGGTATTTGAGCTTGTTATATTTTTTTAATACTATCGGCCTGAAATTATGAATTCTGTGTAAACCGCTGCTGTTTATGTAGATCACATCCCCAACATAAAGCTTTGCGTTCTTTGCGAAACGCGGCTTTGTCGCGACAAGGATAACCCACGTCGTCAGTGTCGCTGCGGCCGCAGTTTCAATAAGAAGCGGCAAATAAACATTCAGCAGGCGGAACTTCAGTGAAGCATCCTTTATTGCAATTTCAGAATCCGCTTCTCCCCACGGAGATGAAAGGTGAATATTCATCGTTCCGTGCGGAAGTTTGAACAGGTATTTTACCCAGTAAATCCACCAATCGGAAAAGCCTATATCCATAGCTGCATTCTCCGTCGGAATGCAGACAATTGTTCCATCCGCTTCCGTTGAAATGGAAAGCTCAATCGACTTGAACCGCTTATCCACAGTCACGCTGCATTTGCCGTCAACTTCGCTTTTCGGAAGACGCTGTCCATCCTTGGTGATATAAAATGATGCGCCGATCTGATTTCCGAAGAATTCTGTTTTAATGATGCTTTCCGTTTGCGGAATCGCAATTACCTTATAATCCGAAATTACAACCGTATACATGTGGGATGCTGCCGCACCTGTTTTCAGTGTGCAGGTTACCGTAACATCCATGCTTCCTTCCGCATCAGGCTCGACATTTGCATTATTCGGCGTGAATTTGATTCTTCCATCCTTAAGGTACTCAATCGTGCCGCTGTTTCCGGCGGGCGAAACGTCAATAACCGGATTCAGCTTTTTAATCCTCTCAGGATCGGTGACCTGAACGCCGTCCTCATAAATTGTGAACACAATTGACAGATCCTTATTGCTGAAAATCTCGTTCAACCTCACGCTTTGAGCCGTTCCGCCGTAATCTGCGGACAGCGTAAAGTTGCCGTCCAGTTCCGCGGGCGTAAATTCAAAGTTTAACCTTATCGGGTTAAATCCCGGAATGCTTATCGTTGCTGTGAGTTCGGTGTCACTTTTCCCAAGTTTGTATTTGTCAATAGTCATGGTCGAGTCGGTCGACTCCGCCTTCACCGTGCCGTCTTCGGCAATGCTGATTCGGTAGCTTGTGTCCGGCGGCAGCAGTGATGAATCGATCTCGTTATCCGTTCCCATTTCATAGATCCTGCACGAAATCGTTATTTCATCGCCCTCCGAAAGATTGTCAAGCTCGCTGTAATCCGTAATCTCGCGTCCGTTCACAAAAGCTCTCATTCGAATTTCAAGTGCGGGTTCGAACAGAATAACCAGATTGTCAACATTCACCTTTTCGTCAAATGTAATTTCATATGTGCCGGCAGGCATTGTTTTAGCTGAATCTCCGATCATGAAAATTCCGCCGTGAAGGTTGCTGTAGTCCGGGAAACTGACTCGAACTTCCCTGCTCACGTCGGCGGACAGCTCGTTGTTCATCACGGTTTTTACAGGCTTTGCATCCGTCTGTTGAAGGAGCATTACAATGTTCAGCAGCGGTATTGCAGACTCAACCCGAATGGTTGTATCGTTAACTTGAGTTATATCACTGCTTGAAAGACGTGTTCTTCCGGAGATTCTGTCCGCCATTGCGGACATGGTCGTCATTATTCCTTCCGCATCCTCTGCGTGATATGTAAAAATGCCCTTGTCCGTCTTTTCCGTCGGAGAAACAGCTCCGCCGCCGATGCTGAGGAAAGTAACCTGCGGGTTCGTGCCGTTCGGCATTGTCTTCTTTGTAAAATCGGCAAGATTGGTATCCAGCATATTCACCGCCTGGTCTTCATACATGCCGTTCATCTCGTTAAAATAGCCGTCGGTAATAACAACAAGCCAATACTGTGTGTTTGGATTCGAATCCTTCGTTTTTTCGAGCTTTTTCATCGCTGTTTCAACGGCATCATAAGGGGTTGAACCGCTGTCTTGGTGGCTGCGGATGGAATCCACGGAGCCCTGAATGCCTCCGGAGGACAGATCCGCACTGTAGGGCTTGTACAGCGGGTTGTACAGCACCCCGCTCATGTATGTAATAAAAAGCTGATCCTCGCTGTTCATCATGCCGCAGAAGGTCTGCATGGCATAATTTGCATAAGCCCAGTCTTGACCGCCCATGCTGGCGGAATCATCGTAAACAACCGAAACGATTTTTCGAACATACAGCGACTCCGCGAAAACGACCGATGTTGCAGCACCGAATAAAATGCCGCAGATCAGTAAAGCCGCCGTCAATAATGATACTATCCTTTTTCTCATTCTTCCTCCGAAGTCTTTCAGGAAATCGATTGTTGCGGGAATCACAATGTCATTGCCTTTGAATCGGCATGAAACGCTCAATTCTTCGTCATCCTTTTGATAGGAAATGCCGCATTTGTCAAGTGCGCCGCAAAACTTGTTGAACACTCTCCGTGCGTTTTCCGTGTTGTCGTGCATGGCATGTTCTCCTTTGTGCAAAATCTCGGCAGGGCATTCCCCTGCTCCAAAGGGTAAAACAATAAATTTACCTCAACGCATTCCGTCGAAAAGCAATCCCCAAAGGGTCAAACAGCAATACTTTTTGTTGATTTGTGAAGATTATGTGACAGTATATCTGCATCTTCGTTCACAGTATACAGCATTCGACAACATTTGTCAATTGTTTTGTGACTGATAAATTGCGCTTCCGGAGAGTGTGCGCTCCCCGGAAGCGTTTCTTCCCCGCGCTGTTCCCTGCGGGTAAAATTCGGCTTATTCTTCGTCGTCCGTTTCGCCGCTTTGGATCAGCTCATCCGCTTCTTCGATGGCTTTGGTCAGCTTTCGATCGGCTTTTTCCATGATTTTAAGCATTCTTACCAACTTTCTCATCTCGCGATACGCTCTGATTTTCTCACGCAGCTGCGCAAAAAATCCGGGTTTCTTCTGTTCCATATTCTTTCCTCCTTATTCACTGCATTGATTCAATCGGTTCTGAGCATCCTCTCTTCTCTCCGCATACAATTCATATCCCGTTTGTTTGTAAAGCTCCTCCCAAATCGCGGCAGCGCTGCGCAGCATCGCTTTTTGTTCGGATGAAAGTTTCCCGTCCGCGCTGCATGTCCCGCACTTGAAAAGAGAAAGGGCAAGATCGTCCTTCAGCATCGGAACCTGCGGAAAGTTTTCCGCAAGCCTTTCGCCGATTCCAAGAGCCTTTGCATAATACCCTTCCGCAGCTTTATAATCATTCCGTGCTTCCGCAACAACGCCGAGTTTTTCATACGAAACGCTCAGGTCGCGCTGCAAATTCGGGTCATCCGGGTACTTTTCCGCAAGCCTTTCGCGGATTTCAAGAGTCTTTGAATAATACCCTTCCGCCGCTTTATAATCGTTCAGGGCTTCCGCAACAACGCCGAGTTTTTCATACGAA